>OJEP01000100.1_pt1 | contig 50906 bp, 49 predicted proteins | sample 1593761 | NCBI WGS metagenome assembly OJEP01 (sample SAMN05416783, study PRJEB24817) | seawater metagenome | isolation source: Sea water | place: Canada:Atlantic | collected 2013-11
TCCGTTCGCCCTGAGCGTCTCCGTTCGCCCTGAGCGCGAAGCAGTCGAAGGGAGCTGTCCTTCGACAAGCTCAGGATGAACGGAAGTTTGGCTGTTCGCCCTGAGCGTCTCCGTTCGCCCTGAGCGCGAAGCAGTCGAAGGGAGCTGCCGTGAGTAAAGTGCATAGGCAAGTATTTCTAAAACGGTTTGAAATATAAGCAATATCATAATGACACTGACTTTTGATCTATTATTAGATAAAATGAGGTTATACCTAAATAGACTGGCTATTGTCAGCTTTACTTAAAATGAAAATATAATGTCAACACACACTAAACGCCCCAATAATACTTTGTTAGAACTTATTTTTAATATTGTTATTCCCTCCATTATTTTAATGAAATTATCGGGGAGTGAAAATTTAGGCTCGGTGAACGCCTTAGTGCTGGCGTTATTGTTCCCTCTTAGTTATGGCTTCTACGATTTTATTAAAAACAAGTCGATGAATTTTATTTCATTATTGGGATTTTTAAGTACCCTGTTAACCGGGGGGATTGGATTATTTGAACTGGATGTAGAGTGGTTGGCCATTAAGGAAGCCGCAATTCCATCGGTCATCGGCCTAGTTGTACTCATCTCTGGCTTCTGGGGTAAACCATTAATTGCTAAAATTTTGTTAAACCCTACTTTGTTTAATTTAGATTTAATCTATCAGACCCTATCGAATCAAGGTAACACAGATGTATTTAAAGCAAAAATTCAGCGGGCAAATCATCTTTTATCAATCACGTTTGTTTTTTCTGCAACGATGAATTACCTATTAGCTAAATGGATTGTAGTTAGCCCTGCGGGTACTACCAAGTTTAATGAACAGCTTGGAGAAATGACCATGTTAAGTTATCCCGTGATTGCCATACCTTCTATGGTAATGCTAAGTGCGATCATGTTTTATGTGGTAAAGAGTGTGATGAAATTAACCGAGTTAAAGTTCGACCAAATATTAAACGTTGCCAAATAATGCCCTCAATTTGTTCATCCGCTACCTAAATTAAGTTATCGTAATGACAAATATTATTTATTGACTGATAATTATAAACTGTAAAAATTGGCGATGACCCGTAGCAGTACTATGAAAGCCAAAGCCAGTTTGAACAAAATAGGAAATGATGATGCACTGTTTTCATCTCATCGTTTCCAATCCTTTTTACAATATTTGACGAGACGTTACACGATATTATCTGGGCCAACACGCACAACTAACTTACCAAAGTTTTCGCCTTTTAATAAGCCGATGAAAGCACTTACCGAGTGCTCAAGCCCTTCAACCCTATGCTCTTTGTGTTTTATTTCACCGGCCATTAACCATGTAGACATTTGCTGACTAAATTCTGGGTAACAATGACCATAATCATCAAACACAATAAAACCCTGCATTTTAATACGTTTAGTCAATAGTGTCCTAACTAATAAAGAAAGTCGATCTGGCCCCTCAGGTAATTCAGTGGCATTGTACTGAGAAATAAGACCACATACAGGAACACGCGCACTGCTATTTAATAGTGGCATAACCGCATCAAAAACTTTACCACCGACATTTTCAAAATAAACATCAATGCCAGAAGAGCAAACCGTCGCTAATTGCTGTGCTAAATCATCGCTTTTATGATCAAGACAATAATCAAATCCTAACGTTTCAACTGCATATTTACATTTGATATCGCCACCAGCAATGCCAATCACTTTACAGCCTTTTAATTTAGCTATTTGACCAACGAGGCTACCCACAGCACCTGTAGCAGCAGCAACCACTACCGTTTCGCCTTGTTTTGGCTGACCAATATCAAGTAAGCCCATATAAGCGGTTAATCCTGGCATACCTAATACACCTAGAGCCTGTGAAGGGTTAGCCATGTTGCTATCAAGTTTAAGTAACTCACGGCCGTTTATAACGCTATAATCTTGCCAGCCACCAAAAGCAACAACCCAATCACCCTTCTTATAATTGTTATGGTTTGACTCTTCTACTCTACAAACACTACCGCCGACCATTACCGCATTTAACGCAACAGGCTCAGCATAAGATTTAGCATCATTCATTCGCCCACGCATGTAAGGGTCAAGTGAAAGAAAAACGGTACGAAGTAATACTTCATCTGCTTTGGGTGTTGGTTTTTCGCTACGCACAAGGTTAAAATTTTCAGCTGTTGGCGCGCCAAAAGGCCTTGATGCCAAGGTCATTTGGCGATTAATGTCAGTTGTTTGAGTCATATATATTCCTAATAAAAAAGCTAATAAATAAGCCTGATGTAAAAAGCAAACCAATGGCGTGTGAACTATTTAAAGTAATTGAACACGCCACCTATGCTTATAATACTTGAGTTAAGATCTAAGCCGAAAAGTGAGTCAATAGTTTTTCAGCAGCTAACGCTGAACTTGCTGGATTTTGACCCGTAATAATAAGGCCGTCTTGTACTACAAAGGCATGCCAGTCTTGCGCTTTTTGGTATTCGCCACCACGTTTAATTAGCTCGTCTTCAAGTAAAAAAGGCACTACTTCTGTTAATTGCACCGCTTCTTCTTCACTGTTAGTAAAGCCGGTCACTGCTTTGCCTTTAATAGCAAAATCACCTGACGCTTGTTTTACATTTAATAAGGCCGCACTAGCATGACAAACTGTTGCAACAGCTTTACCTGCTTTAAGAAAGCTTTCAATCAAGGTGATTGAGTCTTTATTGTTGGTAAGATCCCATAACGGACCATGACCACCAGGATAGAACACACCATCAAAATCACTTTCGTTAAGCGAAGATAATTGTAGGGTCGTTGCAATTTTAGCTTGCGCTGCATCATCACCGTCATAACGTTCAGTGGCCGCAGTTTGGAAGTCTTCAAGTGTACTTGTTGGGTCAATAGGTGCTTGCCCGCCTAATGGTGTAGCCAATGTCACTTCAACACCCGCATCGATAAATGCATAATAAGGGGCGGCGAACTCTTCAGCCCAAAAACCTGTTTTTTTGCCTGTGTTACCAAGCTCATCGTGTGACGTCAGTACCATTAATATTTTTTTCGTCATTATCGTTCATCCCTCTATGTCTATATAAGTGAGTGTCAGTGTATTTTAATTTTCTATACCGCTAGTATATGCTCACTAAATCACATGAACAATGCAGATAAAACTGATAACTTTGTCTTAATAATTGATACAATAGACACTTGGATACATATTGTATATCACTAGGTGTCGCTTATGGATGTTTCATTTGAACAACTCAAGAGTATGGTTGTTTTTGCTCAAGTCAGTGAACAAGGTAGCTTAAGCGCCGCCAACCAACAAATTGAAAAATGAGCCTATAGGATTACTTAAAATTACCTGCCCAGTAAATGTTGGCTTGCAAACCGTCGTACCAGCCCTTAATGAGTTTAAGAAAATATATCCTAAAATAGAGCTTGATGTCATGCTCACTGATGACGTTGTAAATATCATCGGTCACAGCAGGGTTACTTTACGCTAAATTGATACCTGATTGAGGGATTAAATCACTAACCCCTCTCACCTAATTAAGCACAACACGCACCGCAAGTAATATTAAGACCACACCAGTAACTTTATCAATAACATGACTATTAGCTTTCAATTTTGCCAACACAGGCCCTCTTGATAAACCAAAAACCACGAGGCAATACCATGTTATATCGAGCCCGCCGACCGTAAAAATCATGATTAATTTGTGGCTTATACTAGCATTAACATCGACAAATTGACTGAATAAGGCTAAAAAGAATATCGCTAACTTAGGGTTTAAAAAGGCCAATAGAAAGCCATCTCGCCAGCCATTTATGTGTTTATCGTTTTGACTTTGCACTACATCAAGATCAATATTACTGCCATTACTTTTTAACGAGTTAAATGCTAAATAGAGTAAAAAAGCAGCACCTGTGTACTGAATAATTTGAAAGATTAGTGGTGACTGCACAAGTACAAGGCCAATTCCTGTGACCGCAATAGCCGCATATAAGCCAACGCCAAAGCCATGACTAATAGCCGTAGCTAAACCCGATTGATGACCACCTAACATAGTATTGCGCACGACTAATGCCAATGAAGGACCTGGTGATAAAGCCCCTAATACACAAATAAAAACTAACGACAACCACAATTCTAAAGCCATAACTCATTCTACTATTTGATTAAAAAACAAATTAATACCCGTTCGCTTAATGACATGTTCTACTTTTTATGAGTAAAAATGAGTAGTTAGCTAGATCGATTGGTATAAGCTTATCTAAACATAAAAACCGATAATAAAAAACGGGTAACTTACTATTAATCTTTCCTTATGCGTGCAAGTCCTATTTTCACAACGATAAACCAAGCTGCTTGTCGCCTAATAGCAAGCCTGGCTTTAACTTAGAAGTTGATTTTCCGGGAAAGTAGTGATGGGAACATATAATTGATCAGCCTAATAGACGATGAAAGTAAACTATTTATCACCATTGCCGATGTCAGATCGAGTTTAATTAATCTCTAGCTATAACAATATAAATGTGACTAAGCTAGGGAGTTAAAGCTATGGCACTATCGCCCCGATACCGCCATAGAATTGTGGAATTTATGTCAGCTGTATGATCGTAAAGTTGACATCTGCTGTCAGCAACATCTCATGTATTCTGTGCACACTTTCTTGACGTTTTATTTCTTGATTGATAATTGTACTTTCAGTAAAAAATATAGGAACCTGACAGTAAATCCCCTAATCAGGCAAAGTTAATCAATGATTTTTGGTGCATAGGCTTCATGTTCACCGGTATACCAGTATTTAATGATTTTTTCTGCTGATTTTCCTCGAATAGATTGTGACATGTTTGGGAAGCCTTCTACGGTATTTGTACTGGCAGGAAGCTGGTTTTTATCAGGAATCAGGGTATCTGATAACCAGTATCCAGTGGTTGTCGTTGTACCTAGCGTATCAAAATAAATTTGCATATCGGCTGCTCGTAATAATCCTTCAGTAAAGATTGCTTGGGCAGAAAAATCGGTTTTCACTTCATATTGAAGACAATCGGTTGTAATACCATTGATGACCCCTTGAGTACAGAATCCATCTTCAATCCAGCCTGTTGATAAAAATGAGGCATGACTTTGACCAAAAAAATTAAACATGACTTTAGGGATAGTTTCACTTGAATTATACCAACAAGGTTGCTCGTCTAAACAATTCCATTGCTTATGGGTGTTTTCAATAAACTGAGTTGCTCGCTCTTGTATAAGGTCAACAGAAGCGGTTGCCACTTCATTGTTAGTTAGTAGGTTCCCAAACGGTAGAATCATCCCATCGACCTTATCAAATACCCGTTTATCATTCCATTGAGGTCCATCACCCACATAGACTTTTCCAGAAAATCTTTCTTTGATTTTATCAATAATACCGCCCATTCTTGCCATGTAATAATCTTTGACTTCATCAGTTTCTTCTTGTGTATGAGGTTCATCTATACCACAGTGAAAACATAACCACATTGCACTCCAATCTGCTGAAACAGCGCCTACTCCAATCGTTTCTAAACGCTCTGCTTCCCAAAGAATATGTGTTTCATGGGCATCCATAATTTTCTTTAGTAGCGGCATATCTACTTCAACATAACCATTAAACGGGAACAGAAATTCGTTTTGGGTATCTTCTGCTAAGAATTGCCAAACATAGTGAATTGTCAAACCTAACTTTTCAGCTTCGCCTACGATGTATTCAATAACCCAATCGCCTAAATGCTTAGCATCGTGATCCACCAACCAAGCATCAGCTTGTGCGTTTTGCCAATAACCAAAGTTATATATTGAAACAGTATTTACACCATGATCTTTTAATCTATTTAACGTTGTTCTATACATCAATTTAATGTATTGATCTTCAGTACAATCTTGAATCCAACTCGCACCTTTTCCTTTGTAATTATTATAGATCCATTCAACGCCATAATCCTTGAGGCCTATGGCTTTAACCTTGTCATCACTAAAAAAATTTTGAGGTGTGGGCATATCATAGTTACCTAAGTAGGATTCATATATTTCTGCACTATGAGGGTTTACACAAGAGCCTTCTGAATTATCACTGTTGACAGTAACCATTACACTTGCAGAAGCACTTCCACATGTTAGTGAAAGATTTTGCTCGCCAAAATCAATCATAACAACGGATTCACTGCCAGAAGTGGATTTTTCACCAGACCAAGCACCAGATGCAGTACAAGACGAGGCATTGGTACTTGCCCAAGTAAGTATCGTAAAATCGTCTAGCATAATTGTTGTTGGGCTTGTCGAGAGGGATACCGTAGGAGGATTGCTGCCGCCACTAACATTAGTACTGTTAACGTCAGAGCCCCCTCCACCGCATGCGGATAGTATCAAAGTTGATAACATAAGAATTGAGTATTTCAAGTGTTTAACCTCACAAAGAGAAAAAAGAGGGGATAATAGCCCTACTTAATATCAACACTTCCTTTGACTTTCTATTGCTCAGTTTGATAACAAATTTAATATAACTGACAAAAAATATTTAGGAAAGCTATGCTTTATTGAACATAAAACCACAGTAGATTCTCGAAGCAGGCCAAGCTAATCAGTTCAATATTGACGGTATGCAGTAAAAGTTGGATAGTGATAACAGAAATTAGCCATAACTAGCTTATTAAAACCAAAATAACGCTCACATAACTGGAATGAGCGGAATCACAATCAAGTTGTCGGCATAAGATTTACTTAGTTTAACGTGTATCAGGCTAGATACTATGGGCGTTGTTCATGTCATTACTTGGAGTTAAACGTACTTTATTGCCGTTACATACTCACAGATCGATACCAGAGCATTATTTTTCACTCAATAATCTAACGGTAAATGCATTAATCTTTCGCTTCGCCAGACTCTAATAATTTGAATGCTTATTTCATTTAATACATACACAATACGAAAAGGTGAATGAATTAATTCTCTAATTGATGACATGCAAAATTCAGGAACTTGTCTGCCAATTTTCGGATTATTGGGTAATTGTTCTATATGGCTTATTATGTCTAAAATAAAATTATTACCAATATCTGGCACATGCTGCTCATCATAATATGTCTTGATATCTTCTAGATCACAAATAGCAGATTCTGCAAATTCAATTTTCACAACTACAAACCTAACCTTGCTTTTACATCACTGATATCCGACTTATTTCCTTCTTTAATATCTAGCATACCCTTGGCAACAGCTTTTATGAAAGCAAGCTCTTCGATGTTTTTTTCATATTCATCCAAGCCTTGAACTACAGCAATACCCCGCCCACGACTAGTGACTAATATTGGTCTATGCGAATCTTTAGCGTGATTAACCACTTTACCTGGATTTATTTTTAGATCAGATAAAGGGATCACATCTTCTGAGAATTTTGGTTGCATAGAGCACCTCTAAAATGAATGTTAATAACACCAGTTTACAGCACCTGTTTGTGTTTATCTAGAAATTAAATGACCAAGCATCTTTGCGTACTTATATAGAATATGTGCAGGAGCATTCAGCAGAAAGTGCTAATTATAGTGGGTAATTGCCAAGAGGCTTTGATTTTAAAGGAGTTATATTAGAAAAGATGGGGTGGCTAAAGGGACTTGAACCCTCGACAACCGGAATCACAATCCGGGGCTCTACCAACTGAGCTATAGCCACCACTGAGGTAGTACTTATATTGATTCTAGGTTTGAAACAATGCGCGGATTTTAATGAGTTACTATGCTTTGTGCAAGTAAAATTGCATATTATATTTTTATACAAGTAACACTTTTATGTAGACGGTTTTCAATTGTTCACTCTCTCCAATAGGTGAACATAATAAGATGAGCGACTGTTCTACTCATCTTATGTTATTTCGCTTGGTTTAAACGCTTCTCACATGAAAAACATGTTCAACATTAGAGAGTTTATCGAGTAACGCTGTTGTAGGCTCTTGCTCTATATCTAGAATAGTATAGGCAATTTCATCTCGACTTTTATTCACGATATCAAGTACGTTAATATTCAAATCAGCTAATAGGTTTAATACCGTACCTAGCACCTTAGGTATATTGTCATTCGCAAATGTTACGCGGTATCCTGTAGTTCGTTCCATGGAAACGGCAGGAAAATTAACAGAATTAATAATGTTACCATTATCTAAAAAATCGATTAATTGATAGGCGCCCATTTCGGCACAATTTTCTTCGGCTTCTACCGTGCTTGCCCCTAGATGTGGAAATAAAATCACTTTCTCATGGGCGATTAATACTTCACTTGGAAAGTCAGCAATGTAACTAGTTAATTTTCCTGAGTCTAAAGCCGCAATTACCGCGGCTTCTTCAACTAATTCTCCTCGGGCTAAATTAATCAGTTTTGCCCCTTTTTTAATAGCAGAAAATGCGTCGTCGTTCATCAAGCCTCGCGTTGCTTCAAACATAGGCACATGCAAAGTAACATAATCAGAACGCGCTAATAATGAATTTAAGTTGGCAGCGCGTGTTACCTCAGAAGATAATTGCCATGCTGCCTCAACACTCAGTTTTGGATCATAACCAATAACTTTCATCCCTAAGCTTAAAGCGAGATTGGCAATTTTAGCCCCAATGGCACCTAGCCCAACAACACCTAACGTTTTTCCTTCAAGCTCCGAGCCACCATATTGTTTCTTACCCGCCTCTACTTTTTTAGTTAATTGTGCTGCGTCAGTTTCTGATCCTAAAGAGTCAACGTAGTTCATACTTTGGGTAATACCGCGAGAGCTAAGTAGTAAACTGGCTAGCACTAACTCTTTTACCGCATTAGCGTTTGCACCTGGCGTATTAAAAACAACAATACCTTGAGGGGTATAGTCGGTAACAGGAATGTTATTAACGCCCGCCCCGGCTCGGGCAATAGCAAGTACTGACTGGGGTAGTACTTCATTATGTAGTTTATGACTGCGTAATAAAATAGCATCTGGCGCTTCACAAGCAGCATCAACAAGATAACTATCTGTGGGAAATTTATTTAATCCTTTCGCTGCAATATTATTATAAGTTCTAATTTTTTTCATATAAGACTCTTTAGTAGTTATTTGCTGAAATTAAATGGAATGATAAACTGCCGACTTAACGTGGAACAGGTGAAGCATAAAAAACCCGCTATTTAACGTAAATAGCGGGTTGATCATATTATGCGGTAGCTTGTTGATATGCCCAAGTTAACCAAGGGAGTAAGGCCACTAAGTCTGACCTTTCAACTGTTGCGCCACACCAAATACGCAAACCCGCAGGGGCGTCGCGATAAGCGCCTATATCAAAGGCAACACTTTCATCGTCGAGTAATTTAATCAGTGTTTTAACTTGTGCTGCATCCGCTTTTAATTCAAAACATACGCTAGTATTTGAACAAGTTTCAGCTGTTTTTGCTAAGAAGCTTATCCAGTCGTTTTGGTCGACAAATTCGGCTAATACTTGTAAGTTACCTTGGCTCTTTGCTATGGCCGCAGATAAACCACCAATGTCTTCAACCCAATTGAGGGCATCAAGGTAATCTTCAACACATAACATAGACGGTGTATTGATCGTGGCACCTTTGAAAATACCCTCAATTAACTTGCTCTTTTTGGTTAAAGCAAATATTTTAGGTATTGGCCAAGATGGCGTATAAGACTCTAATCGTTCGATGGCTCTTGGGCTTAAAATTAACATACCGTGAGCACCTTCGCCGCCGAGTACTTTTTGCCAACTAAACGTAGCAACATCAATTTTGTCCCAATCGATTTCCATGGCAAATACTGCGCTGGTAGCGTCACAAATTGTTAAACCCGTGCGTTGATCACTGATCCAATCTACATTTTCTACTTTAACGCCCGAGGTTGTGCCATTCCAAGTAAAAATAATGTCGTGATCAGCATTGGCCTGTGAAAAATCAGGTAGGTCACCATATTCTCCAGTAAATGTACGGGCATTATCTAATTTCAATTGTTTCGCAACGTCGGTGCCCCAACCAGAGCCAAAAGACTCCCATGCAAATACATCAACAGGACGTTGACCTAACAGTGACCACATAGCCATTTCCATAGCGCCAGTATCAGAACCCGGTACAATGCCTACTTTATAGCCTTCAGGTAAGTTTAATAACCGTGAAGTTTCAGTAATTGCTTTTTGTAAACGCTCTTTGCCTATAGCACTACGATGAGAACGTCCTAAACTGTCTGTATTGAGTGCTGCAAGATTATAACCTGGGCGTTTAGTACATGGGCCTGAAGAAAAGTTAGGGTTGGCCGGTTTAGTATTGGGTTTCATTAATGTTCCTTAATTATTCGGTCATTGTCGTTGCGCTGTATTATTTAATGTTTTATCTATAAATAAGTTAAGCAAAAGTTAATTCGATGAAATTGGATAAATACTGCCTTAAATTGGATAGATATTCAACAGTGCTGGTAGACAATTAAGTAATATAGATATTGAGATCACACCTTTATCCATGCACTGATGTTACGGGTAATATTATGAATAGAATAGGCGCAAAAGAAAGTACATGTCATGTTAATGATCAAAGCAAAATTAAAGTTAGGGTTCAACGTGAATAGCTTTATGACACAGAAACCCTAATGCAAAACTTGTCTTTAGCTATAGGATTAATCTATTATTCGCATATAGACCCTTATTTATACATCAAGACTCCTTTTATGTCGCTAGAATCAATTACCCATCAACTTTCTTCGAAAGGCATTACCTCAACGCCTAAAATTCCACCGGTAGAAGAGTGGAATCCTGATTACTGTGGGGAAATGGACCTTCAAATTAAAGCCAATGGTGATTGGTTTTATACGGGTACTATTTTCAAACGAGCCAATTTAGTAAGATTACTCGCTTCTGTACTGAAAATGGAAGGTGATGATTATTATTTAGTGACACCCGTCGAGAAAATAAAAATTACCGTTGATGATGCACCTTTTGTGCTAACCGAGTGGCATTGGCAAGATGAATCTCAAACGACCATGTGTGTTAAAAATAATATTGGCGATGAGTTTATTCTAGATGAAAATCACCCCTTATCAGCTAACGAGGCAGGAGAACTATATGTTATCGTTCGTCGTAACCTATTGGCGAAGATACATCGTAATGTTTATTATCAATGGATTGATTTAGCTAAAGAAGTGACAACAAAAAACGGCACTAGATTGGTATTTAGTAGTGCCGGATGTGAGTTTAGTTTAGGAGTGATTGAAGTCGCCAGTTAAGTCGCGATTTATTTATCATTCGTCCTAATTCTTTCCGTTCGCCCTAATTCTTTCCGTTCGTCCTAATTCTTTCCGATTGCCCTAATTCTTTCCGTTCGCCCTAATTCTTTCCGATTGCCCTAATTCTTTCCGTTCGCCCTGAGCCTGTCGAAGGGAGGGTCAAGGGTTAAATTACACGTGAAAAACGTTGCTGATTGATATGTTTTTTCATATAAGCATCAAAACTCATACAAACAATACGAATAAGTAAGCGAGCTTTTTGCGCCACGTCAATACTATCAGCAGTATTTACCACAAGGTCATCAGCGATAAAAGTGTCAAGCAGAGGTAAATCATCACTAAAGTAACTATCAAACTCAATATTATATTTTTTACTGATTTTGTTTTTATCTAAAAATAAGTTACACATTAATTCACGAATAACTTCTCCACGAATAATATCATCTTGTGACAAGCTTACGCCTTTTACTTGTGCATGTTGCTGCGTTTCAATCGCTTGATAATAGGTTTTTAGATCTTTAATATTTTGGCTAAAGCTATTACCGATAGCGCTAATTGATGACACACCAAGACCAAGTAAATCACAACCACCTTTGGTAGTGTAACCTTGGAAATTTCGATGTAAAGTGCCATTGCCTTGAGCTATTGACAGTTCATCATTAGGTTTAGCGAAATGGTCCATGCCAATAAAGTCATAGCCATAAGCACATAACGTTTCGATGGAAAGTTTCATTAATGCAAATTTTTCTTGAGTATTAGGCAACCATTCATCACGCAATTTACGTTGAGCCGCAAACCGACTAGGTATATGCGCATAACTAAAAAGTGAAATTCTATCTACATCCCACTCATGCGCTTTGTCTAATGTTTTGGCAAAATTTTCTAATGTTTGGTGAGGTAAACCATAAATTAAATCAATATTAATCGACTTAAAACCTACCGATTTTGCATGACCGATAAAGTCACCAATAAACTGCGTTGATTGCACACGGTTAATGGCTTCTTGTACTTTTAAATCTAAATCTTGTACGCCCAGGCTTAAACGATTAAAACCGAGTGAAAACAAATGTTCAGCCAAGTTCATTTCAATTTCGCGCGGATCTATTTCAATACTCATTTCTAAATCATCAGAAAAGCTAAACTTGTCTTTCAATAAATTAACTAACGTAGTGATTTGTTTATGCGTTAAAAAACTTGGTGTGCCTCCACCCCAGTGTAATTGTTTTACTGTATATTCTGTAAATAAAGGGGCTTGCAGAGCAATTTCTTGTGCTAAATATTCAAGATAGGTGTCCGCTTTGTCACGATGACGGCTAATAACCTTATTACAACCACAGTAATAACAAAGTGTATGACAAAAAGGTATGTGCACATACAAAGATAATTCACGATTAGGTGAGTCCTTTATTGCTTGCACAAAATCGCGATGCTTAAAGTCATCATGAAACTCTAATGCCGTAGGATATGAAGTATACCTTGGACCACTAGTATTATATTTACTGAGTAATTTAGGATCGAAAAACTGACTCACTTGCATCTTGTTCACACCTTAAGTTCAGGCACTATTTAACTAACGAGTGAACACTATACATAACGAAATTTTAACAATATTGATTAAGCGCAAGTCTTTCCATTTTAATGTCGAAAGGATTATTTGAACGACGAGGCTTATACAGTGTAACGAGGGTAAACTACCTAATCAGCGCATTGAATACAGTTTGTCGCTGCTGGTTGAACTTGTAGCCGTTGCTTTGCAATTTCATCACCGCAAGTTTGGCAAATACCATAACTACCGTTTTCCATGCGTGTAATCGCATTAGATAGATGCTGAATTTCAACTTTGGCTTCAGATTCAAGTGCGTTGAGTACTTCTTCATTTTCACGCTCACCTGCCTGCTCTGCCCAATCAGTATCTCGTCCATCAGCAAAGTCACGATGAATTGCACTAATGCGCTGTTGTAATTCAATAATACGGTTAGTAAATTGTACTTTTAATTGTTCAGTCATAATACAAACCTCAAAATTAAGGGGCTATTCCAGAAGTATTTCAATTGGAAATCTAACACTTAATTATTGTCTATGTCCAATTAGTGAACACCAGAGTAATAAATTAAGCTATGCCTTTAGTATACTCATTCTTTCAACGGTGTATTGTTGAAGTAGATCAAGTTCTTGCACTATTTCACTGTGTAATTGCGCTTCTAAGGTCATACGTTGATAATCTTGCTTCATCCGCTGTGTCTTAGCTAACTTCTTTCGACCATCAAGAATAGAAAGATGTTTAATCTCGTTATATAACTTAAATATAGCAGGGAATTGCAGATCGAGCTCACTACTCATTTTCAACGAAGCTAGCAATACAGATAATCGCCAACAACCTTCACTAAAATCACATTGCTCTTCTTTCATAGCGCGAGTAATAATGTGCACGCTAGCAAGCACTTTATGATCATGCGAGGCAAGCCCTTGTTGACGTATTAATTCAACTTGCTGCTGCAATTTTTTTTGCTTGGTCAGTTGTCGTAATAATTTAGCGGCATAAAAAGATAGAGTAGCGATAATAACTACGGCTAATATAATGGCATAAAACCAGTAATTATCCATTTTAATAAGCCTTATTCAAATTTATCCGAGTCAACGGGTAAAGACGCATTATCCAACTTATCCCATAAGTCTTCTTCTGAGCTAGCATTAACGTTAGTTTTTTCGTCTTCAGGCTCTTCATCCAATTGTTCACTTAATTGTTGATGGCGATCCATTAACTCATTAAAGTAATCAACTTCTTCCTCGGTTAAGGATAGTTCTTGTTCTTGCTTAGCCAAGATAGTCTGTAAACGCTCATCAGCTTCAATATTTTCTAATTCTTGAGCAATATCTACGATTTCTTCAGCAGCATTTTGTGCTTTCTCTGTATTAACTACACGTATTGCCGCAATAGGATCTTGCTTAGTTTTAACGACTTTAGCTGGTTTTTTCTTGTCCTGAACCGCTGTTCCACCCAGATCTATCGGTGTTTTATTACCAATTCGAGGATCTTTATGCTTATCTGACTGTTGATCAGGATTTTTAGTAAACATTGCTTCTTGTTGACGGTTACCTGGTTTATTGCCATTTTTTTTACGTAACCTTTTTTCAACACTCGCTAATTCAACTTTACTTAACTTAGGTTTTGCGGTGGGTGCACCACCAGGTTTTCTAGATTTTTTTGTACGAGCCATGAACTTGATACTTTTTGAACGATTAATGACGCTATTTTACGTCATTCACCACTAAAAAGTAATGGCTAGTTTCAAGTTATCAAAGAGACACTACATGTAATGAATAAAATACTTTCTCTTTGAGTAACTTAGGGACTGATAACGCTGGATTACGTAGGCTGAAGACAGCAATTCATTACACAAATTTGTATAGATGAATTTAGCCATGCTAACCTTAAATTCATCTGTTCATCCTGAGCTTGTCGAAGGACCTCTGTGCTCTCATTACCCCGAGACCATTCATCCTGAGCTTGTCGAAGGGCCTCTGTGCTCTGATTACCCCGAGACCGTTTATCCTGAGCTTGTCGAAGGGCCTCTGTGCTCTAGAGATTATATTATATTAACAGTCCCCTTCGACTGCTTCGCGCTCAGGGCGAACGGAGACGCTCAGGGCGAACGGAGACGCTCAGGGCGAACGGTTTATGGTTATGGTTTGACTCGACATTCCATTCACTAAAACTATTTTGCTATATACATCAAGCAAGTATTACGGTTTTATCACCATTTAAACAAACTCGTTGCTCAGCATGAATTCTGACCGCGTGACTCAATGCAGTTGCTTCTAAGTCGTGTCCCATATGCACCATTTGCTTAATAGTGAAAGTATGGTTTATTGGTTTTACTTCCTGCGCAATAATAGGCCCTTCATCTAAATTAGCAGTTACATAATGTGCCGTTGCACCAATGACTTTGACGCCTCGAGCATGCGCTTGATGATAGGGACGAGCACCTTTAAAGCTAGGTAAAAAAGAATGATGGATATTAATAGCTCGCCCTGATAATTGCTGGCATAAATCATCGGATAAAATTTGCATATAACGTGCTAAAACTAATAAATCTGTTTTTGTTTCTTTCATTAACGTTAGTATTTTTTTTTCTTGTTCAGCTTTACTTTCAGCAATTATAGGAAAATGATGAAAAGGTACACCATGCCAATCAACTAAAGCCTTACAATCTTGATGATTTGACATTACTGCAACAATATTTATAGGCAAAGCACCTGATTTCCACTTAGTTAATAATGACACCAAACAATGGTCATCTTTTGAAACAGCAATAATCACATTAGGTACATCACTTTGATTACGTAACTTATATTCCATAGATAACGGTTTAGCTAACGCATTTAGCGCTTCAATAAATTCGCTAGCAGAAACGGTTAAATTACGATCATCAAAGGCAATACGAGAAAAAAAGGTTTCAGTATAGGGATCACTATATTGTGATGTTTCGGTAATGAAGGCGCCATGCTCAAATAAACTTTGCGATACCTTTGCTAATACGCCGGTATTATCTGGGCATTGCCAGGTAAGAATATAGTGGTTAGGAGAGGTCATGATATTTTACTAGTACTATAAAAGAGAATATAAGCAACATCATTGGTTATTTTTATAATTAATTCCAGTGTTTAATCGCTTATTTATTACTATGCTTCTGTTTTATGATAATTGACTCGATAATAGATGTTTATTTTTGATATAAAGCTGCTCTACTTTTTCACGTGCCCAAGGTGTTTTTCTAAGAAATTTCAAACTAGATTTGATACTAGGATCTTTAGTAAAACAATTTATGTTAATTTGTTTCCCTAAAGCTTCAAAACCAAAGTATGCTTCAAGCTCGGTAACTATCGCTTTTAAAGTGATGCCGTGTAGTGAGTTGTAAGGCTGGTTGTCCATAAAATGATTCTAATCTAAAAGAAAGTAATTAGATTATACCAATTAATTTAATTACTAGTTCTACTTCATTTCAACATAAGCAATGAGAGGGAGTTTCAAAATTAGACATTATATTGCTCGTAAAGCAATGACTCAACATCTCAGTTTTATAAGAATAGAAAATAAAAAGGCACCTTGTCTTCAAAAATAAGTTAAGAAGAAAGGTGCCACTAAAGCATTAAAAAATAAGTGTTTCTAGCTTTTAAGCAAAATGTTTCGCTAACTCATCAGCGCCACCAATGTGCTTTCCGTCAATAAAGATTTGTGGAACCGTATCAGCATTAGCAATAGCACGCATCGCTGAAATACTAATATCATTTCCCAAAGTCAGCTCTTCGTATTGCAAGCCTTGTTCCATCAGCAGATCTTTTGCTCTGGCACAATGCGGGCAGCCTGGTTTAGTAAATAAACTAACTTGTGTTGTTTGCACTGCTTCTGGATTAATGTATTGAAGCATAGTGTCAGCATCAGACACTTCAAATGGGTCGCCGGGTAAATCCGGTTCAATAAACATTTTTTCAATAACGCCGTCTTTTACTAACATTGAATAACGCCAGCTACGCTTTCCAAAACCTATCTCATTTTTTTCTACTAATAAGCCCATGCCGTCAGTAAATTCACCATTTCCATCAGGAATAAAACTAATATTCTCAGCTTCTTGATCTGCTGCCCATGCATTCATGACAAAAGTATCATTAACCGAGACACATATAATTTCGTCAACGCCATTAGCCGAAAATTTACTCGCTAATTCATTATAACGTGGTAAATGCGATGATGAGCACGTCGGCGTAAAAGCACCTGGTAAAGAAAAAACTACCACTGTTTTTCCTGCAAAGATCTCCTGAGTATTACGGCTACTCCAGTCGTCATTGAGACGAATAGGGAATGTTACTGCCGGAATTTTTTGACCTTCTTTATTCTCAAATTTACTATTATTTGTAGACATATGATTTCCTTAATCGATAAAAGTTACTGATATTGTTTAGCGGCTACGGAGTTATTATCCATTAAAAAATTAAACATTAAAAATGATTTAAATTAATTATTTTAATCGATAAAACCGATTAAAAAACAATAAAGACTATTTGTTTTCTACTTATCTCTGAGCTTTTATTCTTGTCTATAAATTTTCGACTACAACTACGCTACTTGCGTGATACAGGCATGATATAAAACTTAATTTAAAGAAACGTTATGCTCACAATCAAGTGTAGATCATTCATTGATTAAAAAAATACCTGAGCTTCAATCAATAGACTTTGAGGATAACAACGTTAAAGCGAGGTAAATAGTAACAACTCTTTTATAACATTGATTCGTATTGACTAATGGTTTTACACACTTCTATTTGGTTAGTAGAGTGAAAGATAACACTAGATTTTTTATTTTTACAATACGCTTTAAAAAAGGTTTTAACATTATTTCTAGATGAGGTGATCGCTTCTAAATACTTCACTTCTTCAGAAGAAAATTGTGCTAACTTGGGTTTTAAGTCAATCAATATTTTATCTGCATTCAAACGTAATTTAGTATCACTAAATTGTGCAAAACTATCCAACAACCTATTTTTTTGATCGTTATAGAATTTAGTTACTTCAGGCTGAGGATAAAAATGTAAAAATAATGCCGTTGAGACGATTAAGATCAATAAATTTTTCATTAAACTCCGTATATTAGTATGCTCTAATTTATGTTATTCTATTGAATAAGAATAACATAATATTTTTTTCAATAAAATTTAGCATCTTCTGCCTTCTAAGGATTCATCGTGAGCGCTAACGAAAATAAAAAACCACCAACAAATGAAGTTAAAATACCGGTTAAGAATGTAAAAATACATCCGGCAAAGAATAACCATGAACGCTACAAGCCCGGCGATCAAATATATGTGCGAAAGAATACTGGTTTTTTTCAAAAGCTAAGACAGCGCATGAACTTGGTTTATTTTGCCTTTTTTGCCATTCTCCCTTGGTTACAGTTTAACGGCCATCAGGCTGTGTTGTTTGATATTAGTGAACAACGCTTTACTTTGTGGAACTTAACCTTATGGCCACAAGATTTAACATTATTAGCATTGTTATTTATCTTTGGTGCTTTTTTGTTATTTTTTGTTACCACCTTTTTAGGTCGTGTCTGGTGTGGTTACATGTGCCCACAAACTGTATGGACCTTTATTTTCATTTGGTTTGAGGAAAAAATAGAAGGCTCAGCCAATCAGCGTAGAAAACTAGATCAACAGAAAATGAGTGGCAAGAAGTTATGGAAAAAAACACTTAAACATACCAGTTGGTTGATGGTTTCATTATTTACTGCGATGACTTTTGCTGGCTACTTCTCACCGATGAATGAGCTATTCGTCAATATAGTGACCTTAAATACTACAGGAACTATGGCGATAATTTTAGCCTTTTTTACTTTTGCCACTTATGGCAATGCAGGCTGGATGCGTGAAACTGTCTGTTTACATATGTGCCCTTATGCACGTTTTCAATCAGCTATGTTTGATAAAGATACGTTAACTGTTACCTATGATACACAAAGGGGTGAAAACCGTGGTGCGCGTGGTCGAAAACAAGACCCTAAAGCCATGAACTTAGGCGATTGTATCGATTGTAATTTATGTGTTGAAGTCTGCCCTACCGGTATAGATATTAGAAATGGCTTGCAATACGAATGTATTAATTGCGGATCTTGTGTGGATGCCTGCGATAGTGTAATGACCAAAATGAAGTATGATAAAGGCTTAATTCGCTATACTACTGAACATGAACTGGATGGGAAAAAAGTAAATTTTGTTCGCGCTAAATTAATAGGCTATGCTGCCATAATATTGATAATGAGTATTCTGTTGGTTTTACAAATTGTTAACCGAGTACCGCTATCATTAGACATTATTCGCGACAGAACTGAGCTAGCAAAAGAAAATTTTAATGGTGATATTGAAAACGTATATACCTTAAAAATTCTAAATATGTCGCAAACTGATAATACTTATAAGTTATCAATAAAAGGCCTTGAGAGCCCTCAATGGCATGGTAAACAAGAAGTACTAGTTAAAGCAGCAACGGTATTTACTTTACCCATTAGTATTTCGGTTGATCCCTATGAACTCAAAGGCTACATGACTGATATCACTTTTACTGTTGAACAAGTATCACCACAAGATGACGTTAGCATTGAACATGAGAGTCGTTTTTTCAATAAAAATTAAGTGAACCCTAATGGCACAATTTGATTTTAAATCGTTATCACCTGACACCATTATTGACGGCTTAGAAAGCGCCGGTTTTACTGTTGATAGTGGTTTATTAGCACTGAACAGTTATGAAAATCGTGTGTATCAATTTCATGATGAAAACCTGACTAAATATGTCACTAAGTTTTATCGCCCACAACGTTGGAAATTGGCAGAAATTCAGGAAGAGCATGATTTTTCCTTTGAACTTGATGAACGTGAGTTACCCATAGTCGCCCCATTAAAAATTGATGGTAAAAGTTTATTTGAACATCAAGGTTATCATTTTGCGGTATTTCCATGTCGCGGTGGTCGCATATTTGAAGTGGACAACTTAGATCAACTTGAATGGATGGGACGTTTTATTGGTCGTATCCACGCGGTATCTTCATTAGAACCCTTTCAACACAGACCAAGTTTTAACGTCGATGAAATGCTGTACCAAGCACGTAATATTATTAGCGAAAGCGGTTTTGTTCCTAAGACATTACAAATCCCGTTTTTTACTATTTTAGAACAAGTTATTGAAATAGCAGCTAAACAATACCAACCTGAACATCAAATACGTTTACATGGTGATTGTCACTCCGGTAATATATTATGGAGAGATGAAGGGCCACACTTTGTTGATTTAGATGATTGTCGTACGGGGCCTGCAATCCAAGACTTATGGATGATGCTTTCAGGCGATAGACAACAACAATTGTTACAAATTGATACCCTATTAATGGGCTATGAAGAGTTCTTTTCATTTGAATCTAAGCAACTTCTTTTGATAGAATCATTACGAACCATGCGCGTAGTTAATTATATGGCTTGGTTGTGTAAGCGTTGGCAAGACCCCGCCTTTCCTCACAATTTCCCTTGGTTTAACACCGAGAAATATTGGGAAGAGCAAATATTAATGCTAAAAGAACAAATGTTTGCCTTACAACGACAACCATTGAGCTTGTTACCCATATAGTACTTTGTTAGCATAAATTTCAACCTACAGGTACTTTTCTGTAAGTAATACATCGAGATAAAATTTAATCACTTAGGAAAATAAGAATGAAAAAAATGCAGCAATTATTGATGGTATTGTTAATGCCACTTTTCGCCTTATCAATCACCACTTATGCAGAAAAATATACTGAAGGCAAACAATACACTAAAGTAAATGAAACTGTTTCGGCTAAAGCTGAAGTACGAGAGTATTTTTCATTTTACTGTCCGCACTGCCTACGCTTCGAACCTTTTATGGAAACTATTAAAAAAAGCTTACCTGAAGGCGTAAAGTTTGAGCGTAATCATGTTGACTTTCTACGTGCCGCATCACCCAAAATACAAGCTATGTTAACTAAATCAGTTGTTGTTGCTGAACAATTAGATATGGAGAATAAACTAGTTGGTGCGGTATTTAACTATATTCAAATACAACGAGCGGTTATTACTTCAGAAAAAGATATTCATAATATTTTTGTTTTGAATGGCGCTGACGGTGATAAATTTGATAAATTAATGAAAAGCTTTAGTGTTAACAGTAAAGCTAAATCATTGAAAAAGAATCAAGATATAATGTCTAAAAAAGGCGCTTTAAAAGGCGTACCAGCCATTATTGTTAATGGTAAATATCGTGTTAATTCACAAGAGCTAGATAAAAACAATTTTGAGCAAGATTACCAAAATTTAATTAAGTATTTATTAACGCTGAAGTAATCATACTGCAAGCAAAGGTGAGCGAAATATATGCGGTCACCTTTTCTTGCACCTAATACACCAAACTAACCACTTATTTTTCAAGTAAACTTTTCAGCAGCTTATTTTTTGCTTTTGAGAATTCTTCCATTGTTAAAAAACCTTTTTGTTTCAAATTCACCAGTTTGTCTAACGCATTAACTAATTCTGTATCAATAGTACTGCTCTGATGAACTTGGGTATGCACTTCACTGCTTTCTTCACCTGCTAGATCAGCTGAATGCATATTTTTATTTACTACGTTCAACTTTAAGGGTGGCTCATCGGGCGCTAATAATGGGCTAACATTATCCATTTTATGAGTTACTCGTCTAATATCTGCCGCCTGATTATGTAATGAGGTTTTGTGATTTTTAGTCGATTTACTCTCTGTCTTTTCTTTCGGTAAGACTATTGATTCTACTTTTCTCTTATCGGTATTATTAGGATTAACTTTCTCCCCGATAAACCAACACCAGTCAATTAACTCATTAATCACCTTAACATAAGATTGCTTGCTTATACGGTTACTGCCCTTACGCATATATAAGCACACTGTATAGCTATGCTTTTTTTTATTTGTCAGTAGTAAGCTGATTTGCCTCATCTTGCCATCAACCATTTTATCTATTTTTTCATTAACAAAAATAGTCCGTAAATCTTGTTCCTTATCATGATTAAAACCATGACCCATCTGGGTGTTAATAACACAAACACTATGCTCATTAAGTTTAATTTCACTACGGACAATATCAACAATATCAATAATCGTCTTAGCATTGTGCTGATGCCTGTGATACAACCCTATTTGCTGGCGTGAATCACTTAACTCAAAAGAAGAAAACTGTTGCCTCACTATTGATTTAATTGAATGGCCATTACGCTTAAACCAATAATAAATAGCGCCAACTAACACGAATATAAGGAGTAGTATAAAAATACTATTATCAGATGACTTTTTTTCATTGGTGTAATTTTCACCAGTGTCTACAACAATATTTTTGTTCACCAACGCGTATTGCGTTAAACGAAATAAAACACTAATGGTTTTTTCTAACAAGAATATCTCACCAGAGTCATTACTGCTTAAGATTATTTGACTATTCATTGGTAATTGCGGTGAAGTAATTTTCCATTCTACTTGTGGTTTTTTCTCCTTTCTAATTTTTATATTATCCGAAAAATTAAAATCTAAGGAATCTATAAACCAGTGTTGCTCTTTTTGGCGTAACAATAATAATTTAGAACGCAACAAAGGCAACTGACGTCCTTCGTACATCAACATATCATGAACAGCGTCATCACTTTGATAAAGTACCTGTTTGCTCGTAGAATCCCGCCAATCATTTTGACCATTAATTAAGGACAGTAAATATTTATTGTCATACTGATGTGAAACTAAAATATACTCACTATGTTTTTTTGGCCAAATAAACTGTTCAATGTTCTGCCCACCCAATAAATAAATGGCATTATTAATTTTACTGTTTTTCATATAAGGGTTGTTATTAGGTACCCTAAAGCTACGCAAACCAAATTGAGCCGGATCTATCCGTAAGATAACTCCTGAGTACAGGGGCTCTGGCCATTTTTTTCCTCCATTTAACGCAACATAAAGTAAACCAAAATGATCATTCCATGATTTAACATATGGGCTAAATGACAGTTGCTTAATAACCATTGCATTATCGGGTACGCCAATTCGCAACACTTCTCTTTTGGTATTAATATTTACCTTTTGATGATTAACCGCGTTAAATTGCCACTCAGTGATTACGTCATCAAAACTAAGCTGTAGATCATCACCTCGCTCTTGTAGGCGTTTAGTTTTACTGCTTTTATTAATAGTTTCTATATGAGCGGTATAAAAAGTGCCGTAACCGTCCTGATCTCGTAAAGAGAAATTAGGGTGTAATGCAATAGCCGTTAATTTAAAGAATGATGAACGGGTTGGCTGCAAAACACTCATATCTAAAATCGCTTTAGGATTAATCTCATCGTCATCAATTAGGTAAATTTGTCCTGACTCTCTAATAATAAAGTGTTGACGTTTATTACTCGGATTAGCAATCAATTGTTGCCAATTAGGTTGAGAGATTAACCGATGGTCTAATTGTGCTATCTTAGTTAGCTGGTAACTATCTTCAGCACTATAAGCCGCAAAAGGCAGAAAAGTAACAAAACCAATAACAAATACAAAAGCGCGGGTGATAAAGTGATTAGATTCACCTAAATACCGTTTAAATTTCATTCAGATCTCTTAGTAAAGTGCTCATTATCATAGTAGTTTAATCCCCCAAATAAACCACATAATTTTATAAAGTAAATACTATTTAATGATTTTGTAACCTCAAAGCGATATTTAAAAATAGACGAAAGGATTAACTTTTAAAGCAATGTAATATTTTAGCATCAATAAATTGTGTCTTATTCGCCGAGCTCAAATAACTCAACTTACCTTCAACCATCACACTATCGCCAACTAAGGCATGTTCTACTAAATATTGAGCTTGTTTACCCCAAACATGCAATTCCCGTTCAATTAAAAGATTTTGCCAGCATTGCTTAAAAATAGAATAAATTTGCTGATTAATCGTAATATTTACCTGCGCCAAACTTTTATTATTTTGTGTTTTAATTAACTGCGGAGTGGACGCGATTTGACCACCACAATAAATTTGATTAACTGTTTGGGTGTAACCTTTCTTAAATTTTTGAATGTAAGTGGCATGTATCATTGCCGAATGACTTTTGACTTCATTAGTACTTGGTTTTATCTTACTCAAGTAGCCCTGCACCATAATGATATCACCTTTGTTTGCCGTCAAAAGTGCTTGTTCTACTAAATCACCTTCGACTTTAATAGGGTGATAACTAGTCCATTCTTTATATTGATTACTTTTCTTATCTAACCATTTAGTACTGGTTGCTAGCATAATTTCAGTTACTGCTGAAACAGGGTTGGTTCTGTATCGAATATCTGGTTTAGCAACTAAATTACCTAATAAGATTACCGTACATAATTGCTGATCTTGAACAGGTGTTTTTGTTTGATGCATAATAAAATGGCTCTTATGGGGTTTTGGAGGGAAATTTATAACTAAAATAATATTTTATTTCTTTTTAAGCTTACACTCAAGTGAGTTTAATAACATGATTTATCTGAGTATTTATACCCGTACAACAGATACCTACCAGTTATGATTTTCTCAACCATAAGCGTTTGAGTATCGGACATGACACAGAGTGAACATGGCGAATCAAAATCATTAACCCATTGTTCATTACCTTTAACGGGTTAATTTTGTATCAAAAAAACTTTAATAGACCCTGCTTTTATAGAGATTATAGACCAAAATTGTCATTTATTAGGACGGACCTCGTTACAAAACTCGTAGATTTCTTTGAAGCATGTTAAGTTATCTGCACACGATAAGACGGTGCAATTTTGCGCTCAAAACGATTGAGGTAAATATATGGAAGATGTAGTAATCGTCGCAGCCGGAAGAACGGCAATTGGTAATTTCAGCGGTTCATTGGCGAAAGTACCTGCAGATGTTCTTGGTACAACCGTAATTAAAGCCTTATTAGCAAAAACTGGCATTGCGCCAGAGCTAGTTGATGAAGTTATTTTAGGCCAAGTATTAACCGCCGGTATGGGACAAAATCCAGCACGTAAAGCGTCAGTCAATGCTGGCTTACCTCATACAACGCCAGCAATGGGTATCAGTAAAGTTTGTGGTTCTGGTCTAAAAGCTCTGCATTTAGCAGCCCAAGCAATAGCATGTGGTGATGCCGATATCGTTATTGCTGGTGGTCAAGAAAGCATGAGTCAATCAGCTCACGTATTACCTGGTAGCCGTGATGGCGTAAAAATGGGTGACTGGAAAGCAGTAGATACAATGCTTAGCGATGGTCTTACTGATACATTCGAAGGCTATCATATGGGTATTACCACTGAGAATATTGCCGCTAAATATGATATTTCTCGTGAAGAGCAGGATGCTTTTGCTGCTGCCTCACAAAATAAAGCTGAAGCCGCTCAAAAATCTGGTCGCTTTGACGATGAGATTATCCCTGTTGTCATTCCGCAACGTCGTGGTGACCCCGTGGTTTTCGATAAAGATGAGTTCCCTAAGCATGGTGTTACCGCTGAAGGTTTAGCAAAACTTCGTCCGGCTTTTAAAAGAGACGGTACGGTAACTGCTGGAACTTCATCAGGCATTAATGATGGCGCTGCCGGTGTAATCATTATGAGTGCAACAAAAGCGGCAGAGCTTGGTCTTGAAGTTCTCGTTAAAATTAAAGCTTATGCTAATTCTGGTGTAGATCCTTCTATTATGGGCACAGGTCCTATTCCTGCTGTTAAACGTTGTCTTAAAAAGGCTGGTTGGACGGTTGATGAACTTGACTTAATTGAGGCGAATGAAGCCTTTGCAGCGCAAGCCATTTCAGTTAATCGTGATTTAGCTTGGGATACCAACAAAGTAAATGTTAATGGTGGTGCGATCGCACTTGGTCATCCCATTGGCGCATCTGGTGCACGTGTTCTTGTGACTTTAGTTCACGAAATGATTAAACGTGATGCTAAAAAAGGTATCGCTACTTTGTGTATTGGTGGTGGTATGGGTGTTGCTTTAGCGGTAGAACGTTAAGTTTTAAGTTTTAAGTTTTTATATCACAGTATATTCTCAAGGCCAATCTTTCACTAGATTGGCCTTTTTTGTATAATAAAAATTGTATTTTACTCCAATATTAATAGCTGACTGAGACTTTTATTTGAGGGGAACTATAGACTAAAGCGGCATATCAAATTTAACTTGAGGGGCATATGGTTGTTGTTTAGATAAATAATATTGTTGAAATTAATATCTGAATACTGTTTTAATATCGTTATTGAACGTGACGAATGTGATTTAAATGGTAACAACCCTAAGCTTAACTTGAGTTAAGAAAACTAAAATGGAAGATAAACATGTCAAAACGTGAAGTTGTTTTTTTAAGTGGTGTACGGACTGCAATTGCAGATTTTGGTGGCTCATTAAAAGGCGTTGCTCCTACGGATCTTGCAGGTCAAATGGTGGCAGAGGCAGTTAAACGTTCCGGTGCAAATAGTGAAGATGTTGGACATTGTGTTATTGGTAATGTTGTTCATACAGACCGTCGCGATATGTATATGAGTAGAGCGGCTGCACTAAAAGGTGGATTACCCGAATCTACTCCTTCTTTGACGGTAAATCGCTTATGTGGTTCAGGATTACAAGCCATTATTTCTGCGGCGCAATTAGTATTACTTGACGATTGTGACCTAGTGGTAGCGGGTGGTGCTGAGTCGATGACTCGTGCACCGTATTGGAGTCCATCAACACGTTTTGGTAGCAAAATGGGTGATACACAAATGGTTGATCCTATGGTCGGCGCTTTAACATGTCCGATTACCGATACTCACATGGGTATTACCGCAGAAAATGTTGCCGAACAATGGGGAATAACTCGTGAAGAGCAAGATGCCGCAGCAGTAGAATCACACAATCGAGCGCAACGTGCTATTGAAGAAAATCGTTTCGCTGATCAAATCGTACCGGTTGAATTAAAGTCTCGTAAAGGTGTTGTTCAATATACTACCGATGAGCATGTCCGTTTTGATTGTACTATGACTGATATGGCAAAACTTCGCCCTGCATTTAAAAAAGATGGCTCTGTGACCGCAGGTAACGCTTCTGGTATTAATGATGCGGCTGCTGTTGTTGTTATGGCTGATAGTGAATATGCTAAAGCCAATGGTTTAAAACCTCTTGCTAAGCTAGTAGGTTATGCTTTTGCCGGTGTTGCACCAGAAATAATGGGCATTGGACCTATCCCTGCTGTTAATAAATTACTTGAAAAAACCGGTATTAATAAAGATGACATTGATGTTTGGGAAGTTAATGAAGCTTTTGCCTCTCAAGCACTAGCTGTTTGTCGCGATCTGGAATTAGACATGGAAAAAGTGAACCCTAATGGCTCTGGTATTTCTTTAGGCCACCCAATTGGTGCAACAGGTGCTTTAATTTCGGTTAAAGCAATTCATGAATTGCAACGTATTCAAGGTAAATACGCCGTGATTACTATGTGTATTGGTGGTGGTCAGGGCATTGCTGCTTTAATTGAACGTGTATAAGTTTTACTAGGTATATATTGAAATTACGTTATCTGTAATTTTATAGAAACCGTCAAAAGCGATCTAATCAGATCGCTTTTTTATTTTACACGCTTTGACTTTATGTTGTGATATGCATCAAAGCTATATAAAGCAAGTGCTGTCCAAATAAATACAAAAGTAATAAATTCAGCCATATGCACTGGTTCATTAAAGTAAACAATCGCCAAAAAAAACATAATACTTGGCCCTATATATTGAAAAAAACCTAGACTTGATAAAGTTAGTCTTTTGGCCGCAGCGGTAAAGCATAATAAAGGAGCTGTAGTCACTACACCTGCCATAACTAAAGTCACATTGAGTGTACTGCTATTTAACGCCAAATTAGCCGTTGTGCTCTCAATAAAATAAACCCAGTAAATAATGGCAACAGGTAACATTATTAAAGACTCGATTAACAAACCAACCAATGAATCAATATGCATTTTTTTCCTTAGCACCCCATATATTGCAAAGGAACTTGCTAATGCCAAAGAGATAAGGGGCAATGAACCGACAGTAAACAATTGCACCAGTACCCCAAAAAAAGCTAGCCCTACAGCAATTATTTGATTTCTTCGCAGGCGCTCACTAAAAAACAACATACCTAACACAACATTAAATAGTGGATTAATAAAATAGCCTAGGCTCGCATCCAGTAAATGATCATTATTTACAGCCCAAATAAATAATAGCCAGTTAACAGCAAGAATAGTTGCCGATATCGTCAGCTTAGCAATTATTTTAGGTTGTTGGCATAACTGTACTAACACAGACCATTTTTTAGAAACCAATACGAGTATAAAGATAAAAACACTAGACCAAATAACGCGATGCATTAGAATTTCACCCGCACCAAGCTCGAGAAGTAACTTAAAATATAACGGCGCAACACCCCACATAAAGTAAGCAGCTAAGGCATTATAAACGCCACTACGGGTAGCTAATTGTTGTGAGGAAAGTACATTAGAATTCATGATAACTATTAATAACTATGATAAATGAGTAGGATAACACTTGGTTTTTATCTCCTCCGATGAAAAGAAAGTTACTTTTATTTAACACTAACCAACCATATAAGTACCCGTACCAAACGCAATATGCTCACCAAGCTCATTATGCATTTCCATCCGAGCAACCGCGACTTTACTGCCACTGCGGATAATGTGTGCGGTTACGATAAATTTCTCACCTCTACCGGGGCGCAAATAATCCGTACGTAAATCAATTGTGCCAATTTTACTCACACTTTGATGAAGTGCTTCAGAAGTCATATCTGTTAACTGTGCAATAACATTTGCGGCGACCACCGTCCCACCTGCTAAATCAAGCGCAGAAGCCGTTACCCCCCCATGTAAAATTTTTTTAGAAGGGTTTCCTATAAGGATATCTTGCCATGTAAATTGAACTTCTGACTGTTGAGCATCAAACTGCGTTATTTTCAGCCCAAGCAGCTGATTAAATGGCATATTATTATTCCAGTAATCGGTCATTTGCTCTAACATGGCTTTTCTATTCATTTGACTACTCTCTGGTCTGACATGTAAATTTTATACATTAGCATTATTTACGTTAAATAGAATTAAAAAATCATCACACTAATGACAAGTCTAAGGTAAAATAATACTTTAAACCCTTATTGAAGATAAACCTGTTGAATTCAGCTACAAGCACTTTAACCACCTCTGATGAGAATAAAACTTTATTGCATGATACTTTAAAGCATTATTTTGGTTACGACTGTTTTCGCTCTGGCCAAATTGAGATTATAACAAGCTTAATGCAAGGTAGAGACTCTTTGGTGTTAATGCCCACTGGCGGTGGTAAGTCTTTATGTTACCAACTACCTGCAATATTACTTCCCGGTATTACTATTGTCGTGTCACCACTCATTGCTTTAATGAAAGATCAAGTTGATAGCTTAACCCGCCAAGGTATTGCCGCTGCATTCATCAATTCTTCTTTAGACGCTCAAACCATTAAAGATATTTTTGTTAAGCTATCACAGGGTGAAATTAAACTATTGTATGTCGCGCCAGAACGTTTAACCAACCGTTACTTTTTACAAAGCTTAAGTGAATTACCTTTAAGTCTATTTGCTATAGACGAAGCCCATTGTATCTCTCAATGGGGTCATGATTTCCGACCTGCGTATACTCAACTACACTATTTAAAACAATATTTTCCACAAGTACCGGTGATGGCATTAACGGCTACAGCCGATGTAACAACACGCAAAGACATCCTTACTCAATTATCACTGAACAACCCTTACATTCAATTAGATAGCTTTGACAGGGCTAATATACGCTTTACCTTGGCTCCAAAATACGATGGAGAGAAGCAAGTTTTAGGTTACGTGCGCAAACAAGGTGATGATTCTGGCATTATTTATTGTAATAGTCGTTGGCAAGTAGAAAAACTGACCAAATATCTAGCCGCTTGCGGCATTAACTGCGCGGCTTATCATGCTGGTTTAGAAAATGATATTCGCGCTATCGTGCAAGAAGGCTTTACCAAAGACAATGTTCAAATTGTCATCGCTACCGTAGCTTTTGGCTTAGGAATTAACAAGCCAAATGTTCGCTATGTCATCCACTTTGAACCGCCGAGAACATTAGAATCTTATTATCAAGAAATAGGTAGAGCGGGTCGTGATGGATTACCTGCTGAAGCCTTGTTTTTAGTTGCTGATAAAGATGTTGAGCGCATTAAAAAACGTATAAGTGAAGGTGATAACCCACAACGAGTCAATGTTGAAATGCAGCGGTTTGCTGCGATGAGTGCCTTTATAGATGCCCAAACTTGTCGACGACAAGTCGTACTGAACTATTTTGCAGAATATACTGAACAACGCTGTGGTAACTGCGACATTTGCTTAGATCCTCCCAGCCAATTTGATGCAACAGAAGCGGCACAAAAAGTGTTATCTTGCGTTTTTCGTATTAAACAACAAGGTGATATTAACCATGTTGTTGATGTTTTACGTGGTGAGAAGACGGCTAAAGTGTCTCAACAAGATCATGATAAGGTATCTACCTTTAGTATTGGTAGTGGAAAAACGCCTGGCTATTGGTTCGCTATCATAGGACAACTCATTCATTTAGGCTACTTACAACAAGATATTGAACAGCAATCAACTCTTTGTTTAACAACAGCGTCTAGAAGTGTACTTAAAGCCACAGAGCCTTTAATGTTAGCTAGCCCGCGCTTACAAAAAGCCAGTTATTGGCAAAATAAAAATCAGCAAAAAACCTACGACAGGGCTTTATTTGCCAAATTACGAGAACTGCGTAAGAGTATTGCCGATGGTGAAGATATTGCGCCATTTATTGTTTTTAATGATGCAACTCTCTCAGAGCTAGCTCGAGTATTACCACAAACTTCACAGCAAATGTTAGCGATTAGTGGTATTGGCGATGTAAAACTATCCCGTTATGGACAACCTTTTTTACAGCTAATAAAGCAACATATTAAAAACTAAAAAAACGCCAAATGGCGCTTTTAAAATTCATTACTGATAACTAGTAAATTATGTCAGCTATTACTTTAAACTAGCGTAATAAGCAGCTAAATCAGCCATATCAGTCGGACTTAAGCTAGCAACCATACCTTTCATAGTTGGATCATTACGTTTGCCTGATTTAAATTCTTTAAGTTGCTTTGCAAGGTAAGCTTCTTTTTGACCCGCAAGATTAGGGTAACTTGGAATAGCAGAAATACCCGCCACACCGTGACATGCACTACACATCATTGACTTTCCTTTACCAGCAGCAGCATCACCAGCGAAAACAGGAGATGCCATCAATACGGTTGCAGCAACTGCAAGAGTAAGTTTTTTCATAGTATTTGTCTCTCTCTCTTTGTCTATCAGAACTATTCATTGTTAAATTGACTAAATCCAGTATAAGTAAAATAATTTCTGCTGTCTTGGCTTTTTTGATTTAATATAATAATTAAGACCAAATATTGAATATTTAGCTTTGAAACATTGTCTATTTTTAATAACTTGGCACTATTTAAGCTAGCCTTTCTTAACATTGGAATATAAATGCCTCCTATAGCAATACAATCAATTAACCTAGTTAATAATCACATCACAGTACTTTTTGATCAACGTTGGTTTCAAGAGGATATAACTACACTACGTCAATTGTTGTTCCATAATGTTTCAAATTTATGTATTAAAGAAATTATTATTGGCGCTGACCTAGAAAACATTCGTTTTCACTGGCTAGAAACAGAGTTTATTATAAACTTTGATTACTACAGTCAGTCATGTTGGTTTGATACTCAAGACCCTCACAGTTTAGCTGAAACACCCGCTTTATTTAATTTACTAACTCAAAATAACGAACGTTATGTTTGATAAAACACTTATCAGCCAGTGCTTTCTTGGCGACAATATTCGCTATAGCAGTCTCCTATTGGCACTCATACATCAACTAAGTAGTTTTATGGCAAAAAAAGGTATTTTTCTATAAAATAGACTTGCTTTGCTCTATACATCAGTAATTATATAACGAATAATTCTATTATTATCATTGGGAATGTCTGATCATCAGGTGTGCCTTTAAAAATCGTTACTCCCTTGGTATAACATCAAAACCAACAGTAGAACTGAGAAGCAGACTATGAGTGTAGTGTTAGATGAATTATTAGCTTTATTAAAGCTAGAGACCATCGAAAAAGGTATTTATCGAGGACAAAGCCAAGATTTAGGCTTGAGAGTTTTATTTGGTGGTCAAGTCATGGGACAAGCATTATCCGCCGCTCAAGAAACTGTTGATGCAGATCGTTATGTACATTCACTTCATTCTTATTTTTTACGTGCTGGTGATGCATCGAAGCCTGTCATATATGAAGTAGAAAATATTCGTAATGGTACTAGTTTTAGTACCCGTAGAATAAAAGCAATACAAAATGGTAAAGCCATATTTTACATGACCGCCTCTTTTCAGTGTCCTGAAGAAGGTTTTAATCATCAAGATGTCATGCCAACGGTACCTAATCCCGAAGATGTTCCTTCATACAATGATTTTATTTTAAAAAATCAAGATGCGTTACCTAGAGACACACGTGAAAAATTTTTCGCTGAAAAACCCATCGAAATTCGTCCTGTTCAACAATATAATTGGATCAAGCCAGAAAAAACTGATTCTCACTGCCAAATTTGGCTAAAAACTAATGGAAATTTGCCTGATAACTTGCGTATTCATAGTTGCATGCTCGCTTATGCCTCAGACTTTCACTTTTTGCCCACCGCATTGTTGCCTCATGGAGCGAGTCATTTATTGCCAAATTTTCAAATTGCTACCGTTGACCATGCTATGTGGTTTCATCGTCCCTTTCGGTTTGATGATTGGCTATTATATTGTATGGATAGCCCTTCTGCGAGCAATGGTCGAGGCTTAGTGCGCGGGCAAATATATAACCGCCAGGGTGAATTAGTTGCATCAACAATGCAAGAGGGTGTAATTAGGCAACGATAACGTATTTCCAGTAATGATGAATTTTTGGGTGCCGTTACTCATAGCGGTTAACTAGAGACTGAATGCTTCCAGTCAAATCCACTTGGGTGTTGAAATATTCGTATGTCAAAGTGTGGGGCGATGGCAAAAAGATGATCAAATATATCTGCTTGTATCGCTTCATATGCGATCCAATCTGTTGTATTGGCAAAACAATAGATCTCTAAAGGTAAGCCACTCGCAGTAGCCGGTAATTGTCGCACCATGCAAGTTAAATCATTACGTATATGATTATTTTGATTTAAATACATTTCAATATACGCACGAAAAGTACCAATATTTGTCAATTGACGCATATTAATTTTGGTTAATGCTTCATCCTGAACAATACTCGAATCAAGTGATTCATTATCTACAGCAAGTTGAAGTTTTTTATCTGTTAAATAGCTTTTTAATAAATTGGTATTCACTAAAAAGTCTATTTTTTCCAAACTATAAAAATCGATACTGGCAATATCAACAATTAAGGTACGTTTAATGCGTCTTGCTCCGGTATGATACATATTACGCCAGTTTTTAAAAGAATCACTGATCAATGCATAAGTAGGTATTGTCGTAATTGTTTTATCAAAATTTTCAACCTTTACCGTACTTAAACCAATTTCAATTACATCACCATCAGCCCCATACTTTGGTAATTCAATCCAATCTCCAGCAACGACCATTTTGTTAGCTGAAATTTGAATGCTAGCAACTAAACCTTTGATTGTATCTTGAAAAATCAACAGTAAAACAGCAGTCAGTGCCCCTAAACCACTGAGTAAATATACTGGAGAACGGTCAATGATAAGTGATATAACAATAATAATCGTGACTAAGTAAACTACTAACTTAATAACCTGGATAATAGAGTTAAGCGGGAGGTAACGCTGCTTTGCACTTTCACGGTAAACACTCTTACTCACATTAAGAACTGCACTAATAGATTGCGCTATTTGAAAAGCTAATAAAACCTTCGCAATAAGTATGAGCAAACTAGCGAGTAAAACACCATTAGGTAAAACTAATGGTGTTAAAAACAATATTAATATAAAAGGTAATAATAACGTTAAACGGCTTAATACCTTATGTTCAATGAGCGTATTATCCCACGTATTCTTAGTTTTTAAGATAAGCGTGTTTACCATCTTAAGCAGGTAGTTTTTAGCTATATAATAACTAATGGCAGAGATAAACAAGATCAGGAAAAAACCAATACTAATTGCGCTTGTTTCAATATAGCTAGTATTTACGCCCTGCTCTATCAACCATGTTTTTATTAGCTCATTCATTTACAGTCCTTTCACTTTATTTACCCGTTGATTTTTGCATCATATTTTTAAGCCGAACATCTTTATCATGCCAAAATTGTGTTAACCATTTTTGAAAATAAATTTTAAAATCTCGATTGTTAAAATAATCACCATTTAATTCCTTGGTAATTTCAGTAGTGTGTACTTCCACTTGCACTTTTTTCACCCGTCCACATAAAAAATCAATAAATGTTGGGATACCATCAGGATAATGTATGGTGACATCTACAATCGTGTTTAAATGTTCTCCCATGGCATCAAGTACAAAAGCGATACCACCCGCTTTAGGTTTAAGTAAATGATTAAAGGGTGAATTTTGCTTATTATACTTTTCTTGGGTATAACGCGTACCTTCAATAAAACTCATTACACTGACCGGCTTATGTTTAAACTTAGCACAGGCTTTACGCGTAGTGTCTAAATCTTTACCTTTTAGATGAGGGTTGTTTTTTAAGGATGATTGGCTATAACGTTTCATAAAAGGGAAATCTAACGCCCACCAAGCCAAACCTAAAATAGGAACATAAATTAGCTCTTTTTTTAAAAAAAATTTTAAAAATGGAATTTGACCATGTAAAGCACGCTGTAGTACCACAATATCAACCCAACTTTGATGATTTGCTAAGACCAAATACCAATCTTTTCTATTTAACGCTTCTAATCCTGTGATCTGAATTTCAAATTGTGTAAATAACTTCTGATTGAGCGTGTTCATTGCAACCCAGCTAGTGGCCATTAAATCTAATAGATAACTAAAGATTTTCTGAGAACGCTTTATTGGTATAAGTGCCTTAAGCAAAGAAAAGACTAAAATAGGCAGTAACCAAAAAATGGTATTCAGGGTGTATAGTGTCAGTGACAAAAAACCAATGAGTTTAGCTGGAAGAAAATTAAACATAAATAATTTTTAACGACAATGGCGATAATAACCTTATTTAATCATGCTTTAAGTTGAGACTCAAACTACTTTATTTAAGTACGTTCACTATTCTTTAGATAACTATGCAATAAAGCTATTTAAAAACACAATTTTGTCTACCACTTTAGACTGTTAAGTCAACAGTTTGGTTGTAATTAGTGCTGCAATACCCCATGCTAACTACACTCAACCCATATCAAGATCAGGTTTCATCCATATTGATGGTCATTTGAGTATAAGTTTTTTAATAGGAGTAATAATGAATTTTAATAGAGCTGTAATCAAAGTGGGTAGCGCCTTAGTAGCGCCAACTCAAGAAGGTTGCAGCGGAAAGTACACATTAGCGATAGCGCAGTTTATTACTAAGTGCCAACAGCAAGGTAAAGAAGTAATTTTAGTCTCTTCCGGTGGTGTTGCCGCTGGTCGTAGTTTGATACAACATGGTTCTCCCAATTTATCACTTTCCACTAAAAAAGCCATGTCTTCTGTTGGACAAATGCAAATGATGGCTAACTGGCAGCGTTTTTTTGACATTCCTTGTAGCCAAATTTTGATCACCCAAGAAGATTTAGCCGACAGACGGCGTTTTATTAGCATTAAACACACTATAAGAATTCAGTTAGACAATGGCATTTTACCCATAGTAAATGAAAATGACACCATCGCTAGCGCAGGTTCATCCGTAGGTGATAACGACAATCTTGCCGCATTAGTCGCACAAGTGTGTGAGGCTGATAGCTTCTTTATTTTAAGTGATATTGATGGTGTTTTCACCAAAGATCCTAACGTTCATGACGACGCTGTTCTGCTCCCTGAAATTGACAAAATTACTGACGAAATTTATGCGATGGCTGGCGTGAGTAGAAATCATCTGGCCACTGGCGGTATGAAAACCAAAATTCAAGCGGCAGAAAAAGCCGTTGAAAATGGTATAAATACTTATATTATCAATGGTACTCGTAGTGAAGTCTTTGCTTCTTTACTGCAAGAAATAAATCCTGGTACCCGTTTTTCTGCTGATAAAAATATAATTACGGCGAAAAAACACTGGATTAAACATAGCCTAAGAAGCTACGGTAAAATTTACTTAGATGCTGGCGCTGTAAATGCCTTAATAAATAAAGGTGCATCATTATTACCTTCGGGTATTACATCGGTTAATAATAAATTTGAAGCAGGTGATTCGGTTGATTTAATCGACGGTAAAAGTAAGAAGCTAATCGCTAAAGGTATCAGTTTATATAACCACAATGATTTAAAACGTATCATGGGTAAGCATAGTGATGAAATTGCTAGTGTTTTGGGGCATAACGAAGGCGATGTTGTAGTACATCGTGATGATATGGTCATTTTATAAATCACCCTTATTTATACCCGCTCCACTTGCAGATGGATGTTTCAACTGGAACGGGTATATATCATTGCAAGAAATAACAAAGAAGAGTAAATAAAATGTCCGCATTTAATATGGCAGCAATGGCTGCTCAAGCAAAAAAAGCAAGTCGAGTTGCTGCACAATTAACAACGAGTGAAAAAAACACCTTACTGAACGCTATTGCTGACTCTATTGAAGAAAGCAGCGCGTTAATCATCACTGAAAATAGTAAAGACATAGAGGCAGGTAGAGCCAAAGGCTTAAGTGATGCCATGCTCGATAGATTATTACTTACCACGCAACGCGTAAAAAATATCAGCTCTGCCATCAGAGAAATAATTACACTCACTGATCCCGTCGGCAATATAGCTAACTTGTCATTACGTCCTAACGGCATGCAAGTTGGTAAGATGCGCATTCCTTTAGGTGTTATTGCTATGATTTACGAGGCTCGTCCAAACGTAACCGCTGAATCGGCCGCTTTATGCATTAAATCAGGCAACGCGGTCATTTTACGTGGCGGCTCAGAGGCTATTCACTCTAATTTAGCATTAGCAAACTGTTTACATCAAGTTATTGAACAGCAAGGGTTTGATAAAAATGTTGTTAGTGTTATCCCTGATACAAGTCGTGACGTTATCGAAGAATTATTAAAACAAAAAGAGACGATTGATTTAGTCATTCCTCGTGGCGGCGAAGGTTTGATTCGTTATGTTACTGAACATAGCCAAATTCCAGTTATTCAACACTATAAAGGTGTTTGTCACTTATTTATTGATAAATCAGCCGATTTAACAAAAGCTGTTAATATTTTAGTTAATGGTAAAACCCAAAAACCAAGCGCTTGTAATGCCTTTGAAACGCTATTAGTGCATCAAGATATCAGCGCAGAATTTTTACCCTTAGCGGCCAATGCACTTGCTGAGGCAGCACAAGTGAAAGTACATGCGTGTGAAAACAGTATTAAATATTTTGACGGTGGACAATTAGCTACAACAGACGATTATCATGCCGAGTATTTAGCGCAAGAAATCGCCGTTAAAGTCGTGCACAGTTTTAATGATGCCGTTAGTCATATTAATGAATACACATCAGATCACACTGAGGTTATAGTTACTCAAGATATATCACGTAGCCAAACATTTATTCGCCAAATAAATTCATCGGTTGTCATGGTTAACGCCTCTTCTCGTTTTTCTGATGGTAACCAATTAGGGCTAGGCTCTGAAATTGGTATATCTACCAGTAAGCTACATGCTTATGGGCCAATGGGATTAGAAGCCCTTACAACAGAAAAGTTTGTTGTGTATGGTGACGGACAAATTCGAGATTAGTAGTAATTAATACCCCTATTTGAATTTCAGGATGGTTACATTTTGAAGTAACTTGGGCATATCATAACTAAATACTAAAAAACTCATCTTTGCTATCGCTTTGATGAGTTTTTTCTTTTATGCTACGCGACCATTTTTAATGTTCAAGTAGAAAAACAGTCAATGATAGGTTTTGATTACGGCACATCAAATTGCAGTGTTGCCAAAATGCATAATGGTCAACCCGAAATACTACAACTCGTTAGTGGTAGTAAAACCATAGCGTCTAATTTATATGCACCTGATCGTGATATTATCAGTCACTGGTTATGCCAACAGCTTTCTAGCGAACAACAAAGAGCATTCAAAAGCGTACGTGCACCACAGTTACAAAAAAGCCAAAGAGCATTGCGTGAATTGGCTTTTGATGGCATTGATAGCGAATTAGTATTTGGTCAAGCCGCTCTTGATAAGTATCTGGAAGACCCTGAAGAAGGTTACTACATCAAATCACCAAAATCTTTTTTAGGTGCCAGTGGTTTAGCTCCAATACAAATTCAACTATTTGAAGACATGGTTGCCGCCATGATGAGTAATGTTAAAAGGTTGACTGAAGAAAAACTAGGCCATACCGTTACTCAAACCGTCATTGGACGGCCCATCAATTTTCAAGGATTAAACGGCGAAGAAAGTAATCGTCAAGCGATTGAAGTATTAACCAATGCAGCCAAACGTGTCGGCTTTAAAGACGTTGAGTTTCAGTTTGAACCCGTTGCTGCCGGTTTTGAATTTGAAGCCAGTTTGACAAAAGAAACGAAAGTGTTAGTGGTTGATATCGGTGGCGGAACTAGTGACTGTTCAATGTTATTGATGGGGCCAAAATTCAAAGAGAATGACTGTCGACTAGAGCATCTTCTAGCGCATAGCGGTGTTCGTATCGCAGGGAATGATTTTGATATTCAATTAGCTTTACAAGGTATTATGCCTAGTTTGGGTATGAATAGTTTATTAAAAACAGGTAAAACACTGCCTACTAGTAGTTTTTTTCAAGCATTAGCCATAAATAATATTAATGAACAAACTGAATTTTATAGCGCAAAAAATAGACGTGATTTAGTCCAGTTATCACGAGATGCTAAAGAAACGAGTATTGTCGAGCGCTTAGTCACCGTGCATGATCATAAATTAAGTTATCAATTAGTCAATGCGGCTGAGCAAGCAAAAATTGCCTTATCAGAGCATAATGAACAAACAATTGATTTACATGATGTTAGTAAACAACTTAGTGTTGAAGTGGATAGAGAAACATTACGCTCAGCCAATAAACGTACATTAGCAAGCATAGGCGAATTAATGCAATCAGCCGTTGCAGAGGCTCAGTGCCAACCCGAAGTGATTTTTGTTACGGGTGGTACAGCAAAATCGCCGATATTAAGCGAATTTTTACAGCAACAAATACCTAATGTTCCCGTTGTTGTTGGTGATCACTTTGGTAGTGTCACCGCCGGATTAGCCCGTTGGGCCGAAAGGATATATAAATAAAAGAAAATTGGAGCTGCACTGCATTTACTTGAGAATAGTGCAGCTCCTTAAATCTTACAATGACCATTTGCTATAAAGGTCTAACTAACATGGTATTACCTGCTATCGCCACAATTTGACACTGACTTTGCTCACTTATTGACGTCACATTAGCCTCATCAGCTAAACGTGCTTGCCAATTTATACCTGAATAACGAATAGTGCCCGCTATCGCTGTAATCTCTGCACTTACTGGCACTTGTAAACCGACCATATCACTGGAGTTATCGGTTTTATCTTTTGAGTTCTGCAATGACTTCAATGGCTTCCATAAAAGAGCTGCAACTAAGGCGGTTAATAAGCCAACCGACAATATTTCACTTTGCCAACCATCAATAATACCCATAGTGATTAAAATACCGGTGAATAAACTACCGATAGCAAAAAACAATAACGGGCCACCCAAACCCATTACGCTCAGTTCAATCACAAAGCTAATACCCGCAACTAAATACCATAAGTGGTCTGGGTTTTCTAAAAAATATTCCATAAAACCTCCTTAAGAAAAAAAATAGTTAAATATATATCCGCTCCAGCTGAATCATGCATCTTCAAGTGGAACGGGTATGAATGCTAGATATTAACTCGGTAATTTCAAACTACTTGATACCGCAATGGCTTGCGCTACGGTGTTGGCAATATTTTCACCAGTTTTCCCATCGGTAAGTACCACTGTACTATCACTCGCAATAGCTTGGTGAGCTGTAATTGCATTTTGAGCTAGCGTTAGCATTACCGCTGATTGGCCTCCTTCAGTATTCGCCACATTACCCACTACCAGTAACGCCCCCGCATCAGCCTCTGCAACTAAACGTATTGCTTCTGCTTTACCCATTGCGGTAAGAATTTGTGACTCTTTTGACGCTTCAGCAGCTAATACTTGCTCTGATTTCGCCGCTTCTGCATCGAGAACACGTGCACGTTTTTGACCTTCAGCTTCCGTGATAGCAGCACTTTTCACACCCTCTGCAGTTAAAATAACCGAGCGTTTTTCACGCTCTGCAGTCATTTGCTTTTCCATGTCTTCACGAATAGTTTGCGGCGGTGTAATATCTTTAATTTCATAACGTGTCACCATGACACCCCAAGGTGCTGTGGCTTCAGTCATCGAAGATAAAATTTTTGCATTAATGGCATCACGATTTTGAAAACATTCATCTAATTCCATTGAGCCTATAGCATTACGCATAGTAGTCATAGCAAGCTGAGTTACTGATAATTTATAATCGCTAATATTGTTAGTTGCAGCAGCAGCATCAGTGACCTTCATAAACAAAATCCCATCAATTTCTAAGGTGATATTGTCTTTGGTTATGGCTGGTTGTGAAACTATTTCTAGTGATTGCTCTTTCAAGTTACGATCAGCGGCAACAGATTGCACAAAAGGTATAATAAAGTTTAAACCAGCAGATAAAGTCTTGCTGTATTTACCTAGGGTATAAATTACATAACCACGGTTTTGTGGGACAAAATAGATACCTTTTTTCAAAGTATATAGAATAACGATGGTTATCCACAATACAGGGTTGGTTAGTATATTTTCAAGAATGTTTTCCATAATAATGGACTCCTTTAATGATAATAATTTTCATCGAATAAATTAATTAACTATTAATACCAATTAAAGTAATGAATAGATCACTCATCAAGAATTATAAAGTGTAGATGCAGGGAATTGATTGAAGATAATGGTTATTCAGGAGAATGTGCTCACGCATTCTCTAATAAGCTACTTCCATGTAGCACACTTGTCAAAATCAATAACGCAGCATGTAACCTTTTTAAACTGATCCTTGGGAGCTTTTAGCAAAGTGATAACGTTACAAATTTGTTGGATTGAGAACGACTATATTCACACAAGTTCTGCTTGTTCTAACTTCACTAACACAACAATGAATTTATTTATTCATTGTTTCATTTGTTCTTAGTTTAAAGCAATCTATATTATGTATCAAAAAAACCCAACGCTAATTACTTAGCATTGGGTTTTAATAAAAGTGTTGTGCTTGGCTTATAATTATACTCGCCTTATAAAAGGCGAATAAAGTTATTCACTAATATAGTTACAACAATAATCAATGAGTGTTTTAGCTTTAATTTCAAACTCACTGTTAGCTGGCACATAAAAAGACTCTCCACCTTTAATCTTTTGCCACTGCTTAGTATCTGGTAAAAGAATTTCACAATCGCCTGCTGTTATTTCCATTAACTCTTTCTCTGCCGTACCAAATTTATAATCACCCGGCATCATAATACCTAACGTTTTAAAGCTGCCATCGCTAAAGATAATTTTACGACTAGTGACTTTGCCGTCAAAATAAATATTGGCTTCTGCGTTGATTGTTACATTAGTAAATTCAGTCATGGTAATTTCTCAGTTAAGGTGATGTTGATTTTTGTACCATTGATTAATGGTACAGATATAAAAAAAAGGTACGTCGCTATAAAGCGAGTACCTTTGTTTATTAGGAATAAAATAACTATTGCGTAGCAATACGCTTCATGTCAGTCATATAACCGCGAAGTTCTTTACCGATCACTTCAACACCATGGCTGCGAATCGCTTCGTTAACTTCAATTAAACGTGCGTTATCAACATTGTTTGAGCTATTTTTAAGGCCTTCACCTAATTGCTCTAATGTTAAGTTAGATGCATATTCTTCAAGTAATGGTACGGCAGCGTGAGTAAATAAGTAGTTACCGTACTCAGCAGTATCAGAAATAACAACGTTCATTTCATATAACATGTTACGTGCAATACAGTTAGCAATTAATGGCGTTTCGTGTAACGACTCATAGTATGCAGAGGCATTGATGATGCCTGAATCAACCATTGCATCGAAAGCTAATTCAACACCCGCTTTAATCATTGCTACAACGAAAATGCCTTTATCATAATATTCTTGCTCTGAAATTTCAGTGTCACATTCAGGTGATTTTTCAAAAGAAGTTTCTGCAGTTTCTGCACGCCATGTTAATAAGTTAACATCGTCGTTTGCCCAATCTGCCATCATAGTTGCAGAAAAGCGACCTTCAATGATGTCGTCCATGTGTTTTTGGAATAAAGGACGTAAAATTTCTTTTAATTCTAAAGACATATCAAATGCTAATACTTTAGCTGGGTTTGATAAACGGTCCATCATGTTAGTGATGCCGCCATGTTTAAGACCTTCAGTAGTGGTCTCTAAACCGTATTGTAGTAATTTACGAGCGTAAGCAGCGTCCATTCCTTGAGCAACTAGTTGCTTATGACCTAATACCGCAGCTGTTTGCAACATACCACAAAGGATAGTTTGTTCACCCATAAGGTCAGACTTAACTTCAGCGATAAAAGAAGATTCAAGAACACCTGCTCTATCACCACCAGTTGCACTAGCGTAAGCTTTAGCAATAGCCAAACCATTACCTTGCGGATCATTTTCTGGGTGAACAGCAATAAGTGTTGGAACACCAAAACCACGTTTGTATTCTTCACGTACTTCAGTACCTGGACATTTAGGTGCAACCATCACAACAGTGATATCTGAACGAATTTGCATACCTTCTTCAACAATATTAAAACCATGTGAATAGGCTAATGTTGCGCCTTGCTTCATTAATGGCATGACCGCTGTAACAGCTGAAGTGTGTTGCTTGTCAGGTGTAAGGTTTAATACTAAATCAGCTTGAGGAATTAATTCAGCGTAGTTACCAACTGTAAAACCATTCTCTGAAGCCCATTGGAAAGACTGACGTTTTTCAGCAATTGCTGAATCACGTAATGCATAAGAAATATTTAAACCTGAATCACGCATGTTCAAACCTTGGTTTAAACCTTGAGCACCACAACCAACAATAACAATGTTCCAATCTTTAATGAAGTTACAGCCATCGCTAAATTCTTCACGTTTCATAAAACGACACTTGCCTAATTGACCAAGTTTTTCGCGTAAGCTTAAAGTATTAAAATAATTGCTCATGATGTTTCCTATAATCCTGTAAATAATTTGATCAGATTTTCTGACCTTGAAAGCATCATACGCTAGCAATCGTATTGCAAAAAGTGATATATTTGCATCAGAACGTTGCTTTTTTTGCAATACTCGGAGGTTAACACTTATGGATCAAAAATCATTAGCCATGTTTGTGCACTTAAGCCACACGTTGCATTTTGGCAAAACTGCACAAGCGTTTCACATGAGTCCTTCAACGTTAAGTAGAGCCATTCAACGCCTTGAGCAAGAAGTGAGTATTGAACTTCTATTGCGTGACAATCGAACGGTAGTACTTACAGATGCAGGTAAAAAATTTCAACACTACGCTCAACAGCAAGCTGAGCAATGGCAAGTGTTTAAGCAATCGTTAGATGAAACACAGCAAGTACTTACCGGGAAACTCAGTATCTATTGCTCCGTAACTGCCGCCTACAGTCACTTACCGCCTTTGCTAGAACGCTTCCGCCAGCAACATCCGCTCGTAGAAATAATGCTAACCACTGGTGATGCTTCTGATGCCCTTGAGAAAGTGCAAAATAAATCTGTCGATTTTGCTATTGCAGCCAATCCTGAAAACTTACCCCGTAGTGTTTACTTTCAGCACCTTGCTACTATTCCATTAGCTGTAATAGCACCTACGATGAAGTGCATAGTGCAGCAGCAACTTAATGAAAGAATACTCGCGTGGTCTGAGATCCCATTCATCTTGCCTGAACAGGGTCCAGCCCGAAAACGTTTTGAGCTTTGGTATCGTAAAAAACAACAAGGCAAAGCCAATATTTACGCAACAGTTTCTGGCCATGAAGCACTAGTCAGTATGGTTGCCTTAGGTTGTGGCGTTGGCATAGTGCCTCAAGTGGTAGTAGAAAATAGCCCGGTGAAAGATCGCGTGCAATATTTGGCCAATGTAGGTGAGATAACACCTTTTGACTTAGGCGTTTGCTGCTTAAATCAAAGTAGAAGCCAGCCACTCATCAAAGCTTTTTTTAATGCTATTGCCTAAGACTATGATCTCGTACTAGCCATTAATCGAATTGCTTAAATGTTTTAATAACCGATCCATCGCTCTATATGAAAGTGCTTCAAGAAGATGCTCATGTGAAATATGTTCGCTGTTTACCATATCAGCCAAGGTACGCGCAATTTTTAAAATTTTATGATGAGCACGAGTAGATAGGCCTAACTTATCTACAGCTAACTCCAGAAACTCATTATCACCGGCGGTTAAATAACAATAATTTTTCAAATCACTTGTCCCTAAGTGTGCATTGGCTTGGCCTTGACGACTAATTTGACGCTGCCTGCACGCTTGTACTCGCTGCTGTACAACCTCACTGGTTTCGTTTAATTGGGTATCATCCGCCCAAGTACCCCGTGGCAAACGCGCAACTTCAATTTGAATATCAATTCTATCGAGGAATGGCCCGGATAAACGATTCAAATACCGTAGCACTTGCTCAGGTGTACTACGATTATCATTAAAAAAGCCTGTAGGGCTTGGATTCATCGCCGCAATTAATTGAAAGCGTGCGGGAAAACACTGCTTGTGCATAGCACGTGAAATGGTGACCTCGCCGGACTCCATCGGCTCACGTAAAACATCTAGCACCTTGCGCTCAAATTCAGGTAACTCATCTAAAAACAACACGCCATGATGTGCCAGTGATATCTCTCCCGGTTTAGGCTGACTACCACCACCGACTAAAGCTGCTGATGATGCGGTATGATGTGGTGCACGAAACGGCCGGGTCAGCCATGATTTCGCATTAGTATTTTGATTACTAATTGACTGTATCGCAGCAACTTCCAACGCCTCAGCTTCAGTCATTTTAGGCAAAATTCCAGCTAAACGACTCGCTAGCATTGTTTTTCCTGTCCCTGGAGGACCAATAAAAAGTAGATTATGATTTCCGCTAGCCGAAATTTCTACTCGACTAGTCTCACCTGATTTTATACAAAAACCATTACAATCCTTGATTATAAAGGTCTCCATTGAAGTAACACAAAAAGGTATTATTTTAGCCAGTTTACAGGTTTTCAGATTATGACTTTATATTGAAGTGTTACTCAGACAGGAACTATTATCATAGAAAATGTGAGTTTGATAAGAGTTGACAATCGTCGAGCGGTAGAGAGAGTAAAGCTTGCAGGTGTTTTCTGTGTCAACACTTAATCATCTTGTAAAAACACCTAAGAGTTGACAAAAACCATCTGTTTGTAATACACCATTCAAGCCTTTTGCACATCGCCTCTATTCAAGTCACATTAGCCAACATTATAGAAAAATTAGTTTAAGATTTGTACTTGTGACTCAGCTGTAAGCTTAGTCCCAGGACCACAGGGAAATCGCATTAAAATATTTGTAGTACTTTTAGGGGTTTTGTACCCATCCCCTCGAAATCAGCACTAAATGAAGTAAACACTCATTTACTTCACTCACCCCATTTTAAAGAACTTTAATATACATACAAGTGCCTGATAATAGTGATTTGTATCCCTACTAATTTTACGTAGCGCTTTAGTTTTTTTAATATTGTTAACTCTGGTATTTAATATTTACTTTCTATAGCTACAACTTTAAAGCTAACAGAGTTGTCTAATTTATAAGTAACTGAGTAGTAGAATAAATAGGATTTATTTTTAAAAAAATAACTAAGAGGGTTGAGAAGTCGGGTTAGGGGAAATATATTTAATTAATTGATTTTTAGTTAAATTTCATTGAGTTGAACACTATTTTACTTTAATGTTATGAGCATGGTAACTAGGACTAGTTATTTATAATCGTTATATAAAATTGGATGAATCTAGGCTTTATTTGATTTGAGTGTATAACTGTCTGAATTACTGTAGGTGAAATGAAAAATTGTGAAGTGAGGATAAGTAAATAATGTTTGAAAATATAGAAGACCATAGTGTGGAACCTATATTTACTATTATAAGTAATCATCCATACACCATGTCTAAATCTCTTCAGTTAATAGACCCAAACCTTGCGAGTATCGATTTCGATAAAATGGGTAACTTAATAAATAGAACGCCAGATATGTTAATTGTGTGTGATGTGGGCTTATCCAGTGAAGAGAAAACGAAGCTAGTTGCTTGTATGGCAATTTTAGTAAATAAGGTATCATTTTCTATTTGCCTTTCTAACGATACGCAAGATAACGCACTATTAGAGTATGTAACTACGGTATGTATGTTGCCTTCAGATATGGATACCTGTGAGGCTATTAATAAAATTTCCAATTCATTGATAGAATCAGTTGTTTTACAACCATTATTAGCATCTTTGTTTGATGATATGCACCTTTATTTCAAAGGCAAAGGCACTACGCAATACCGCGAAGCATTGGTTCAAGGTGAACGTAGAATTGAAAAGGCGATGAATATCATAAACTCTGATCAAGATCTTAGCACAGTCGCCATCTTAGCTAAGGGCGGACGAGATATATTGCTGGATGAATGTGAGGTCATAATTAACGCCGTTGAGGAAATGTCCTTTCCTAGTTCAGCCACTTTTGTTGCAATAAAAGTGTGTCCATATTTCAAATCAGGTGAAATCTTGGTGTCCGCTTTTCTCTGTGATTCTCATTAAATACAGGTAATCAGGAAGGTTAAATTAATACGAACAAAAGAACAATAAAACTTTGAAATTAAAAGATATTGAGTTAATTTATTAAGCTACAAAGTAGATGGTAATTACTGAAACGTCTACATAATAAGCTATTATACGTAAGGGAGTTGTATGACTATTTCAACACAAGAGTCTGTTCTATTTGAAGACTGGAAAATCAATCGAGAAGGCTTTGTCTTTGACGGTGTTGTGTCTGAACTCGATTATCTGAAATCACAGATTAAACTCTGCTTCGTATTGAAGGAAGTTAATGATCTTGGTGGCGGTGGTTGGGATCTTAGAGAGTTTATTGAGGGTGGAGCACGCTGGCAAACGTTTGATAATGTATCTCGGTGGGTGACTTGTATACGTGATATTAATTCCAATATTAATTGGTCTGAACTTGAAAATATTGATGATGATTACCGAAAGCGCGCTCTTCGTTCAATTTGTGCTTTTAACCTAAAAAAATCACCTGGTAGTCATACTACTGAACGAGCGAGCTTTAATGCTGTAGTGTCAGAAGATAAAGATTACATTAAAAAGCAATACGATCTTTACAATGCAGATATAACCGTATGCTGTGGGACAGGTTGGGACTTACGTTTGGCTTTAGAGCTAAATGATAGTGAAGTATTTGAGACAAGTAGAGGCATAAAATGGTTTATGAATAAACAAAATAAACCTGTATTTATCTATGTTCATCCTGCCGCCCGTGTTCAGGATTCATTAATTGTTTATGGGCTAATTGACGCAATTCGTGAAGTTTACGTATAACAAAAAATTAATCACTAAGACCAGTATCATATTTGATAAGGCACAATCGAATGAATGATTTATGTAGCTACATTATTTAATACCTATTTCGAGGAGATGGGCACAAATCCCCTAATAAAGTCCCTTTAAAATAAAACCGTCGATAAAATATATTATCGACGGTTTTTTATTGGTTGAGTTGCCAGAAATAGAAAGACGTAATCCTATCCTTTTTTTTAGTGAATCTTGATATTACTCTTTTTTGTTACGTGTAACGTTAATACTTGTTTTCCGTTACGTGTAACTTATAATGGTTTTACTAACGCAGGGGAATTCAATGATTAACTTAACGATATTAAAAAATAACTTATCTTTAATGAGGGATGCAGAGAAACAACTATTTTCTGGTCTTGCCTTATATGAATTTAAATCACTTTTTGATGGTTTGGTTATGGCGAATAATATTGATTTTTCATCCGAATATGGTCAACTTTTACTTATTGCTTTGCAGACTAAACGTAAAGATACTGCAATGAAAAACATAGTTTTTGCTTGTAGTTCTTTGGAATCATTTATTAACGTTGAAGAGTCTAACAAATTAAAATTTGAAGAATCTCAAAAAGGATCGGATTCTTTAGCTATTGATAGTACCTGTGTTGATGTTTCACGTAACATTAATGCAAATGAAGTTCAGCTTCAATTCAGTAATGTACCCAAAAAACTTGGTCGCCCTAGATCATCTAATGCGTTAACGGGCGCTCAACGAGCTAAAAAATCAAGGGATAAAAGAAAAGCTAATAAATTGGTAACTGTTAATTCAATGCTCGATAGTGAATCGTCGAAGCTCTATAACTTAATGATTGAGGACGGTCTTGATCTCAAAGCTATTATTAAAGTGGCTTATGACTTCACACGCGCTTAATGTGGGATAGTAATAAATATTTATACTGAAATTATCATTGGTAATTTTGAACCCACTAAAAGGTAACATCAAAAAGGTGGAAGTAGCGGTTTAAGTCCAATCGCTACAATTTGATGCTATGCTGTACAATTTTCTTTTAAAACAATAATCTTTGCTAAAATCATGTTAAGGACTACAAATGAAAAAGTTACTTTCAATAATATTAATTATCTTCAGTACAGCAACACTAGCTGAAACTATTAGCCTTGCCTCATGGAATATTAGAAATATATCAAGCAATAGCCGTTCTGATGCTGAACTAGGTTTAATATCAGTTGTATTAGCTCGTTATGATTTCATTGCTATCCAAGAGATACGTACAGATACAAAAGCACTAGACCGACTTGTGAAAATACTGAAAGACGAATTTAGGTTAGATTATAGTTATGTAGCATCTAAGAAAGTTGGCAATAGCAGTCGGACAGAGATATATGCTTTCTTGTATAGAACTGATTTAGTTAAGTATACCGAAGACTCTGCTTTTGTTTATTCGGATGTAAATGATGATTTCATAAGAGAGCCTTATTGCGCTGCATTCTTAGCTGGTCAATTCGATTTCTCTATTTGTACTATTCATACCGAATTTGGTGATGGTAAAACAGAGCCAAGAAAAGAAGTTAAAGTATTAGGTGATGTTTATAGAGCAGTAACCAAGGAAAGCCGCAGGGATGTTTTAATTGTTGGTGATTTTAATTTACCTGCAAATGATGAAGCATGGAATGATATTGAATCACTAGACAATTTTGAGCCAGCGATACCACTGCACACACCAACCACAATCGCGGATAAATCTTTTTACGACAATATCTGGTACACGAAATACTCTGATGAATTGCAAAAAGAATCAGGGGCAGTATTTGAATTTGACGAGATGATTTATACACCATCGATGCGAAAAGAAGCTAGTAGACAAGTTTCTGATCATAGGCCAGTTAGTGTTGAGATTAAAATAGACTAATTTAACTTGCAGCGACCTGAGCAAGCGCACTAAGTCTATATAAGTTGTAATCAAGCCTGACTGCAAGCACCTTCGCCAGACTCGTCGCTTATCAGTTACCACTAAGAAATACGCATTGTTAACGTGTGATTTTCTTTGCCAACGGCAGCTACAAGACTGAAAACAGTCGTTAGAATCAATGATTATTTTCGACTTCTGCTCCGACAAAAAAGTCATTAGATATTAGTTGAGTCTTACGACAACTGCTAGCCTAGCCTGTGTGAAAACTATTTCGAACCTGCGTAATTGGATAATATCAACGGATAAAGGCTCCGTAGATTCAATTCTGTAGTACATTTGAGGTAAAACCACTTGTCAATTCACGTAGCGTCGCATAAAAATTGTACTCTGATAGTTTTCACACACCCTGAGCCAATAGCTGACCTTAGCTTTTGAGTTACTAATAGCAGCTCAGGAGCCTAGAGCTGCCCTTGTTGTATAAATATCTTTAATTATTTAGATCTAAAATTTGGTTCGAAATTTTTCGTGAAATTATATATCCGATCTCTAAAGCGGACATTAGAATCATCTAGGATGTACATAAAATTAGATTATTAAATCTAGGGAGCCCACCATTGCGCTACAGAAAAATTATTCACGAATCAATGGATGAATGTCTTGCTACATTGCAGCAACTAGGCTTCGATACCGCGCATGTCAATGATGGTTATGGAAGAGCATTAGACTTTGTAATGGATGGTGTTATTAATACTTTAGGTACCATAGCAACAGCAATTGAAAAATTGATGTTGAACAACTAGCAACTACAGATTTAGGGTAGTTAAATAGATTCTGTATATTTAAAGTATAGTCAAAGTGTACGTTCACATTAATTGCCATTATGTTCATTTTAAGTTGATTTATACTAAGTGTACGTTTATTGTTGTGACATCCAAGACTTAAAGTGAACACTTTTCAAGGAATAAATATGAGTGGTAAACAAATCGGGTATATTCGTGTTTCGACAATTGAACAAAACACCGAACGACAATTAAATGAAATCCCACTAGATGAAACGTTTACAGATAAGTGTAGCGGCAAAGATACAAATCGACCCGCTTTGAAGGAGCTTATAAAGTTTGTAAGAAAAGACGATACTGTTCATGTGCATGATATCAGCCGAATGGCTCGTAATACCGAAAACCTTCTTACACTTGTTAAAGAGTTAACAGATAAAGGCGTAAAGCTTATATTTCACAAAGAATCTCTAACGTTCACTGGTGAAGATCTGTCTCTTATACACATCTCCGAGCCC
>OJEP01000103.1_pt1 | contig 49171 bp, 61 predicted proteins | sample 1593761 | NCBI WGS metagenome assembly OJEP01 (sample SAMN05416783, study PRJEB24817) | seawater metagenome | isolation source: Sea water | place: Canada:Atlantic | collected 2013-11
ACGAGATAGGAGTCCGTCTCGTGGGCTCGGAGATGTGTATAAGAGACAGATTGAGGACAAGTCCCAGAACGAGCACCGAGGCGGCCAGAACAAAGGCCAACAGCACCTGGACACCCCACATCACGTCGTAGACGGGCTTGAAGAAGTGCGCCGGGCTGTCGTCTTTGGGCGTGAGGTTCATCTAAGGGGCTCCTTGGAACACCTCTTTGGAAAGAGGGGTCTGTTTGTGAGAGAAAACGCTTTTCCTGAGAGGAAAGAGCCGGTTTCTGTATATATCCTGCACTAAATTTTTCGGATTTTCAAGTGAAAAAACCTATTCGAGCTTGTGAGAACGTCCTATTCGACTACGGGACAAGGCTCACTTGGAGCAGGACAGTTCGGACTCCGAGCACCTCGTAGGGGTCCACGCCGTCACAGGTACCTTTGTGCCGTCGACATCGCGCTCTTTGTGGGTCTGTTCCTGAAAACAGTAGAGCTTGTCAACGCGGTAATAGGCAAGGCGTACCCGATCGGAGCAGGGTTCATAGACCACAACGGGAGACTCTTTACAGGCGGTGCCAAAAAAGGCCAGTGATGCCACAAGCAAGAGGTTCGTTTTCATGGCGAGTCATCCTTGGAATCTTCCAAAGGGCAAGTTACGAAGCGACGCTCGCTCGCGCATGAGAGAGAGCGCCAATACGTGAAATCGTAGGCTTGCGAGGTCAGGGGCGTGCCTTCGTAGCTGGGTACGGCGACCTCTGGAGAGAGGGTCCCAAGGCAGTATTCATCGTCCATACCCAAAATGCGCGCGTATTCGAGGCGCATGAGGACCAATGAAGGCACTCCGGCCTCCATACGCCCTTCGACGCACGTTTCGACGACGACGAGGTTGGGATTGTTCCTTTGAGACTGGTAGAGGAGGTAGCCTCCCCCTACGATGAGGAAGAGGCAGCACAAGATGAGCGTATGGACCGCCATCTCGTCTTGTTTATGAGGAGAAGGTCTTGGCATAAGAGGAATCCTTGGTTCAAATCTGGGTTAAAACGGCTACTCGAGCCTAGATTAAACATACCAGAGGAGTCGTTGTCAAGTCCTTTTTCACTCTCGGAAGGAGCGGATGTATGTCGAAGCGAGGTCTCGAATCTTGCGTTCGGCGGTCCACATGCGCTCCATCTCCTCAAGCTGACCGTAGTGCTTGACAAGGACCGAGTTCGGGCGTTTGTGGGTGATCCAGAGATCATTCCTCCCGTCAAAGGGGATATTCAGGCGAACTTCGTGACCGTCATACGCGCTTTGAGCGTATGACCACCCTTCTACATGTGTGTAGTCAAGAGAAACGCCAAACACGTCTTCCAGACGAGCCTTGCGCTCAGACAATGCTTCCAATGAAGACCCTCTCCAGTATACGGGGCAAGGGTTTTTAGGATCAGAGAGCACCGTCCAGTTGACCCCTACGAAGAGCTTGAGGATGCGACGCATGAAATGCAAGCGCTCGATAGCTTCCTTGAGGTTATCTCCTTGAACAAGGGACTCCATGTCCTGACGGGGCAGGAAATCGTTTACATATCGACGCGCGGCAGGAGTCGTTGGCATGTCTTTGACGTGATCAAAGACATCGTCGATGTCGACGTAGTGACTCTTCTGGTACGAATCCTTGACGTAACGAGAAACTTCCCTTAAGAGTCCGAGGAGGTCGTTCACGTCTTCGATGTGCGACACACTCAGTCGTCCGGTGAACCCAGTTAACGGGATCGACCCCGAGAGGTAAAAGTGAGGTCTATTTCCTCTGCTATACGTTCGAAGTACCCTAAAGGTCAAAACGCAGTAGGTCGGTTGTTGAGCCACGATTCCGATCAGGACCCCGGATCTGTCGTGCAGTAGGTGAGAACTGTACTCCATTCCCTCAAAGAGAGGTTCGGCTTCGAATACCGGGTTAATGAGGCTCTCGATATGAGATCTAAGTTCTTCGAGGTCCCTAAACACTTCCGTTGTCATCTCAAAAATCCTTGGTGTTCGTGTTCAGCCGCGTCGCCATAGCCCGGCTTCAATGAATGCGCCCCGCACTTCAGACGCGTAACGCTCTACGCGTTCCACGAACTCACCCCGTCGGTCTTCGATCATCATCTCGGTGACCGACGGGGCGGCTTCAAGGCTCTCTTCAAACTCTTTGTGCAAGGTCAGCTTCGAGGTGGCTATGATCTCTACGGTCGCTTGAAACAACCATAGATCCACTCCCGAACGGGAGAAGGTGATCCCTGGGAGGTTATAAGCGGCGGAGATAATAGGAGGCTGGTGGCCGGGAAGCCACCAGTTTTGGATCTGATCAGGGTGCAAGGGGTGGACGTCTTTGAGACACACAAAGGGGCCGTCAACTAGTACGTCGTCACTCATCCTCTTCTCCACTGACCGGCTTCCCTCACCCGACCTCGAACGGAGGCTGCAAAGGCATCCGCGTCTTCGAAGGTGTCGAAGGTGAAGCTGTGAAACTTTATCTTCTCCTCCTCGACGCCCCCTCGAATGAAGTAGACCCTCACTGAAAAATCGCGTTCGATGTAGACCTCTTGGATGTTCTCGGCACGAATAGAGTGCATGTAACTGTATTCGTTGAGATGGATAATAGCCCCTCGCTTCTCCCTATCGTAGAAGACCACAAAGGGAGCTTCGGCTTTGACGTCGTATCCTAGCATGACAGAGTATCCTTTGGTCAGTTAAGTTCAGCGGGGGGGCATCGCCTCGCGGATGGCCGCGACGACGGCGGCATGGGCGTCGGCGTCATCACGAATGGCCTCGATCAGCCCGTAGTCATCATCGTACACGACCGACACATCGTATGCAACCGTGCCGTCTGGCATCTCGCGGGCATAGACGGCAATGTCTGCGGTGACGGTGACCCCAGGTACGGTGATCCCGTAGACGGGAACCGATCCCTCGCGAAGCTCCCGGTAGGTTTCAGTGGTTTCGGTCTCGACGATCTCGACGATCTCAGTAGTGTGCGTGGTCATGATAGACTCCTCTTGGTGTGGTGTCGGGGGAGCATCAGGCTCCCTCTCCCTACCTTTATAGCATCAAGTCCAGACGTTTTGAAAATCTTGTCCGAAACAACCTGAGTCGAGGACGTTTTTGAACCCTGCGGACTCAGAGTCCCAGGATTTCACGCTCTTCTAGGGTGAGCTTGGCGAGAGCTTTAGTGCGCTTGAGGTCCTCTACGGCTTTGTCCTCTTCGCTGAAGTCGAAGCGGGGGAGGGGCCGTACCTCCAGATTCCATTCGTCATTCCCGTCACAGATCAGCCTGCACGTACTGACCTCCCCAGGAGCACCAAAGTATCCCTTGTTACGTTGGGCGAGACTCTCCGCGCGCTCGGGCGTGTCCGTGATGTAATGCACCCTGGCCCGACCACGGTCATCATAGCTAAAGGATACGGCGAACGCGTTTCGATACTCACCGGCGACGCCCGGCTTGTCCATGAGGCACAGGACCTCTTTGTGGAGGTCCGAAGACACGCAAAGAACACGGGGGGTGTACGACAACATGAGGTTCTCCTAAGTGTGTAAGGTGAGGGCTTCATCGCCCTCTCCCCACCTTTATAGCATCGAATCCAGACGTTTTAAAGGACTTTCGCATCGGTTTGAAGTATTAGCCCAAGGCGTTGTCAGTCCTGAAGATGTGCTCCAGTACATGCCACGTCCAATCGTCGTGCCACCTCTTACGGAACGCGATACCTTCTGGACAGATAGGACTGTGCACGCCCGTGGCATTTCGAGCACACATAATTGAATTGCAGGCGCGACTTACCACGTACTTCAGGTTGTAGGACGGCTTACGAACCACATTTGCCACGGCCAACGTAGCATAGCCCCCCTCAAGTCGGCCCGTAATAAGGTCCTCATAGTCCATACACGACCTACCTGCATCATAAGCTGCCTCATAAGCTGTCTCACCCCAGAAGGACGTGAAATCATGTATCAGGCCGTGGTCCCACGCCTTATCCACAGTTTCGAGGAGAGCCCTCAAGACCCCTCGATACTCCTCACCCTCTTCGCTTTGGTAAAATAAGGAGTTCTCCCAAATATCCAGAACTGACCATGCAGGACGGGTCAACCACTTACCCATGACGAGGCTTGGGTCAAAGGTGTCCTGGCACGCGATCTTAACGCCGCAAACCTTCAAATCCCACTCTTTCGCCTTCATCAACCACACAGAGTCGTAAGGCTCCTCCAGACCCCCCCACTCAGCCCACTGAAGCAGCCTATCAGGAGACAGGACGTCAGGGTCGTTACCCTTGGCGCTCCTGAGAAGGTCCTCATAGTAGGGCATCCCGCGAGCCGTCAGGAGAACCTTGGCGCTCTCTTCAGGATCTTTATCCGCGCTGCGGAGGCTGCCTATAAAATCGAGTGCAGAAGACATGACCAAGGGTCCTTTGATTTTGAATTTTGGCGCAAGCGCCGAAGGGTTAGCGAGTCATCGATCTTATCTACAGGAGAGCTTGTCCCTCTGACAACCGTAGGTCGTGTACTCCGTGACTGTCTCCCACGACAAATGAGAAGGGTTCAATTCAGGCATCGCGTCATACCCCACCGCATCGAAGACCAATTCCTCATGCTCTTCCTTCAGGCGGTAGCAGTAATAGGAAGGCTCATCCTCCTCGTACGGGATGACCTTGATAATGGCAAGGTCATCCGAGCACCGAGCGACCGTACGGACCGAATCACTCGTGGCAATAAGATAGACGAAGAAAATTGCTACCGGCACGAATGAACATGCCATTATAATTGGCCATAAATCAGACTTGAACATGTTCTTTATCCTTTGTATACCAGAGACCTGTACATTTCTCGAATTCGATCATGCCCCGACCTGTCTATCACGCTGTACACATCGTTGAGCTTCGAGAGAGACCTGAAACCCCTGCCCGCAGCGGTCGGGGTAGTGTAATAGTTCCTACTTTGAGAGACCGAAGGTCGGCTTTCGCCTTCAACGTGCATCGGATGCGAGAGCACGATACACGTGTTCGCAGCAGTCGCCTTGATGAAGACCTCCAGGGGGTTGACAGGGTTAAACTCTATTTCGAGTCCCGGCTGAAGAAGGGGGAATACGACCGCTTCGAGGCAATTGAGCCAGTACACGTCGCCTCCGAACCCGTAGCACGTCATAAGGCCCGGTTCAACTGCGCCCTCAGAGAGGGAGAACCCACTGACAGGGTGTCCTTCTTCGCGCGCCTCATCGATCTCTTCCTGGGAGGGCTTCCATGTGATCTTGGTCTCTTTGAGGAGTTCCATGATTTCACGGATTTCCTTCTGAAGGACCGGAGCCACGGGGTGGTGATGGAGGACCTCTCGGTCTTCATACAGCAAGAGGTCTCTAAATCCCCACAAATCTGCGCTAAAGAGAATGTCACAGTCTGAAATAGACATGACCCCTCGATTGAAGCGCAGAGTGTAGCAGTACGCAGGTTCATTGTCTCCTTCAACATCGCGCCGTCGGATGGAGACCCAGTGGGAGAGTCGAGACGCATGGAACCTTGAGTTCTCGTTGATATACATCATGAGACCGTCGAGGACCTCTTCGTCATTGTTGTACGTCATCTCGAACATGATAAAACTCCTTGTCGGATCGGAAAACCTCTTCGCCCTATGTATATAGCACTAAGAGGTCCGTTTCTCAAAAGATATTGTAATTTAGGGGCAACAGGTATTCACGTCCTGTTTTTAGCGGAATCGTTTTGAAGCTTCTCCAGGAGCGTAATATGTTGGTTGATTCTTAGAGCCAATTCCTTGGCTTGAGTTAGGTCCAGCGTCAAATTGATGCTGCAAAGGTCCCCATTCCGATACGTGTTGATCTCAATGGGATTATCTTCATGCTCTTCGGGTGCATAAGACAATGTAAGGTCGTTGTAGTCCAGAGTGACCCCGCAACTAGCCTCCCCTCTGTAATTATAGAGCGTGAATTCGTCCATTAGAACTCCTTAAATTCCTTACGGCAGAGATCACTCGTTGCAGAAGAGCGACGTGCATCCCTGGACGCGTCCCTTGTCATCCCTGACGAGTTCGCCGGGGCTCAGGAGATCCATGCGCGTAGGGCACGCCGCGCGGACCATGCCCGAGACGAGGAGGTAGGTCCCTGGAACCTCTTCAGGCAGACCCGTGACCTCTCCCAAGGTGCTCACGCTCAGGGGGAAGTCAGCCCCGTTTGAGAGCGTAAGGGTTCCACGGTCCTCGTTGGACATAGAGACTCGTGCGACACCCTCCGAGGGGAGGGTCAGGACATCAGCGTCCGTGACGAGGTTGACGTCATGGGGGGTGAAATTACGAAGATTCATGGTACTTCCTTTCTGGTTGGTTGGGTGTAGGCCGTCTGATCCGGTTTATACGTTTAGAGTTACGACTACCTGAAGGTCTTTCCTCACGAATCCTGAACGAATTCTTCGATCTCGTCACTCCAGCCCGGAAGCATGTCCTGTAGAAGCTCGGGCGTGATACTCGGAGTCATCATCAGAAGTGCCTTAACCCCGTAGACCCCCAGGAACACTTCGCTGCACAGGAGGGTATCGCTCGCGCACTCCTCCCCAAAGACCGAGTCCATGATGATGCGCTCCATTTCCTCGACCTTCACCGAAAGGTACTCAGCGTAGAGGTCGTCTTTCTGGAAATCGGTCAGTTCGTTCGTCATGATGAGGCTCCGAGTGTGTGTGGGTTGAACTCTCCCTACCTCTATAGCAACGGGTCATGGTTTTTTGAAAACTTTTTCAGCGATCCGGCACGATCTCTGGTGTGAAGGTACTCCAGGAGGAAGGCTTTATCTTCTATGAGGTCACGGCACGCTCGCATTCTCTGAATGCTCTCCTCCACGGGAGCGTATGCCGGAAGAGACTCATCTAACGACGGCATTTCCTGTGTGAATAGAACCTCCATGTCATAGCCACGGACCGCTTTCAGAAACAAGATGCACCACTGTACTTCAGTGACATATTCCAAATCCGAAAGGTCCTGAACACTGGGGATCACCTCATTGGTCACCCAATCCTTGGAGAAGGACTCCACAGTGAGTATCTTGTCGTTGTGGGCTGTGAAAACCTCGGCAAACTTAACGTGGTCGGGCTCGTCAGCTTCCAAGAGATCCACGAACCTGTCGTCCTGGTGTAACTCGAAGGCTCTCAGGCATGACGCAGAGAACATGAAAGGGGGTTCTTTCTCTTTTAGAGTCAAAGTCAAGTAGCTCTCAAAGAGAGCGAGAACTTCGTCGCTCTCGTCGACGAGCGCCTCGTGACGTTTCGTGAGGTCATTGTTGTGGGCCAGTAGTTCTCTCTTCTGTTCTCCCCACGACGAGTTTCGCATCAGGCTCAACAGAGTGAGAAAAACCCATATGTATATCAAAATCTCGATCAACATGCTAAGTCCTTGGGTCAAATGCCGAGCAAAGCTCGCTCTTCGGAGGTGAGACGTGCTAAAGCTTGAGCACGCTTGAGATTATTCTCCCTCTGTGACCTGAAGTCAGCCGTGAGGGTCTTGAGGTCTTTGAAGTTGACCTCGTGCATCACCACTTTAGGCGTATGCAGGTACAGCATCCCGCCTTCCCCGTATACTACAGGGTATTCACACACACGTCCAGACAGTCCATAGAATCCCGAAGACCTGTCATCGCTTAAAGCGATAGCGGCCTCGCGATCGTCAGTGATGTAGTGCAGGTGATACCGCCCTAACTCCGAATCAGGGTACTCGACGTAGTACCCTGGTTGAACTGTCCCAGGAGCCGAACGAGCGTCCTCGTGGTGCACTGACACGACTGTTACGTCTGTAGCGTGTGGAGGGACTGGAAGGTAGGTACCGTCTTTGATCTCAGGCATTGTAGTTCCTTTTCTTGGAGCAGAGTCCATTAGTCGTCTGCGGGAAGAGTGAAGGTGTCGCTTGTCAGGTCGAGGTATTTTTCTGTCATCTGAGAACCCATGCGAGTCAACATGAATTGAAGGTTCTGAAGCACCTTGAACCTGCGAAGTAGACGCGACATGGTCTCATTTGTACCTGAGATTTCATCAAGATGCAAGGTAGGTTCATAGGAGTGTGAGGGGTGGGGCACGAGGAGCTTGATCTCAGGTGAATCGGAGCAGGTGATGTGCACGAAGGAGGGAATTTCGCGGGGTTCCCTCGTGATCTCCAGACTGAAGTCAGGGTCGTCGGGGAACAGGGGCTTGACCATACTGTCAAGAATGACCTCCCAGTGAGGGTCGCCGTCGAATCCGTACCACGTGAAGATGCTAGACCCGTCCGGCCCTGTCTTATGCAGCCTGATGCCAGATAGTACGTCCATCATCTTCCCCATCATCTCTTGCACGGAAGCTGTTAGACCATTAGAATCGTGGGACTCTTTGGTCTCATACAAAGCAAGGTCGTCACGGTGAGACAGGAATTGACTCCAAAAGAAGACATCATGGTCAGTAAGCACGATATGACCGTCGACAATGTTAATAGATCCTGACCGATAGTTCCCATCCGTGTTATCTGAGTACCTGAAACTCATCAACCTCAAGCCATTCGTCACAGACATCTCATGGTCCAGGGTATTCCCACGAAAGGTTCCGTCTTCTTCGAGGACCTTGAGGAGGATATCGCACAACTCTTCGTTCGTGTGGTAGGTATAATCTTTCATCTCAAGGTCCTTATGAACTGGGTTTGGGATTCACTTCCCTATCACAGTCCTTATAGCATCAAGTGGACCTTTTTTGAAGGAATTTTTCAAACCTTGGAGTACACCCACCCGTGAGAATCAAACACAGCACGGACGCCCATCGAAACGAATGAATCCCAGTGGGCTTCGAGCACATCAAGTGTAGGAACTCCATCGTCGTCGAAGGTGAGCACGGTCTCAAAAAGAGTCGAACACACGGTCTCGACTTCCAGATAAATCGAGAGAAGGGACATGGATCGCACCACAGGCTGCGTAAGAAGTACGCCTGGAGGAAGTACGACAGGCAGCTTGGGAGCGGCGCGGTGTTTCACATCTTCAATAGTCAGCATTATCGTATCCTCGCGTCGTTAGATTCAGTAGTGGTCCCAGGAGTCATCGTAATCGTCGCCGAGGTCCTCCTCCGGGCTCTCGTCGGGCTCATTCTTGAAGCCCCAGGAAGGGTCTGTGTAGTACGAGCCGACAGTCTGATACTCCCCGTAGCGGCGCACGAAGGTCTCATGAGCCATCTCGACAAGGTGCTTCACGTCATCAGGGTGAGGGTGAGCGTGGACGACCTTGCACATTCCTCGAAGGCGGAAGGATTCCAGCACCTGAGCGCTACGGCTCGTCTCTTGTGCCTGTTGGAAGCTACAGCAGTACGAACAGGAACCGTAGGAGGACTGGGTCTTGTAGAGCACCCCATCGTCGAGGTAATAAGCCTCGACGTTACCCTGGTAGTCTGAGGTGTAGACTTGCCCGAGATAGCCTTCACGCGCCGACGCGAAGAACCGACCCAACATAGGTCGCTTGACTGGGTTGTAGGCTGCAAAGCGAACCGCCGTGCGGAACAACTCCGAGTCCACCCCGACCCTCTGTAGAGCTTTTTGCGCATACAACCCCGCAGCCTCTTGCTCCTGCTGCGGGAACTTCTGGAGAAAATCCGCAGCCTCTAGAGCGTACCCCGCATCGGGTGACACGTGGTACGCGTAGTCGCTGAGAAGGGTGTCCGACAGAGACTTTGACGTGAGAGAGCGTAATTCTCCCCACAATTCGTTGATGTTTTGGTCGGTCATGGTTTCCTCCAAAGTCGTTTCAGTTCAGTCTTCGTAGGTGAAGTCGAGGTCGCAGCCGCAATCCTCGCAGTAGCTCTCATCGCTATGAACCGCGTGACGCGTGAAGTCCTCGTCCTCCATCTCAAAGCGCTCACAGGCACAGTATGGACAGAAGATCTGGTTTTTTCCCAGGTAGCACGCGGGGTACGAACCGAAGCTCGTGATCTTTGAGAAGTGGTTGTCGCCGTCGGAGTCGGTGTAGATGGTAAAAGCGCTCATGTTCGTTCTCCTCAAGGGTTAGGCTTCATTGCCTTCACAATCCTTATAGCAACGGCCCGTCTCGTTTTGAAAACATTCTTCAAAAAAGGTGTTCTATGTCTGACATCCTCGTACGCGTTCCAAAGTCTGAAGTCGAACACTTCTGGGAAGAGATTCCCGAGGGTAACATCGCATGGTGGACTCTAGGCCGAACACCTAAAAACGTTACTTTTCTTATACCCAGGGAGGACTGTCAGGGAATTTATCTTAGGAGACCCATATGTCCGATCTTAAAACGCAGTTGCTTCGTTTGGGCCACAAAAAGCCTGAACTTCGTCCACATCTGAGAGAAGTTCTCGCCCGCTTATCAAAAGAAGCGGCGCGCGTTCAAGTTTCTCAAGACGTCCGCAATCAATACGCGGAACTGGACCGACTGAGAGCGGAGCTTGACCTCCTTCTGGATAGATTCGGGCAAGCAAGTCTGGATTCAAAGTACAACCGTAGGATTGCAGGCAATCTTATCATTGTACTGGCCAATCTGCTCTTCAAGGGGTTGACCAACCACATCCTTGAAGACTTGGAGATCCCCTCCAAGGACCTCAAGAAGATTGAGCGCGCTCTTCAGACCGTTCAAAAAATACGACGAGTCCCAAACAAGCCGGGCACGTGGTGGACGAAGAACCGTCGTCATATCGAAGTGTTGTACAACACCCGAGCGTACCTGACACGTGATGACGAAGATTCGAACCTGACCTTTGACTTACGTGGCTTCACGGTGTATAACACCATTCAAGCTGAAGGTCAAGAGATGGACGAGATTCGAGACCTCATCGAACGGTCCGTAGATGCGATGAAGCGTTCTAACGTTCCCGTCGTACCCAAGCTCCTTTATGGCAAGCTCAAGATTGTTGGAAAGATTCAACAGTCCAAGACTCTGGCATGGTACAACATCAAAAACGATGACATGTCGGTGCGCACACGCATTGCGTCTCACCTGGACGCGGCACATTCAATCATTCACGAGCTAGGCCACCGTTGGTGGAACCGTTTCCTTTCGCGCGACGTGCAGGCACGTTGGAAGACACACCACCGTCGTGTAGGAGCCAAGGAGTCTGACTACCCCATGCCCGACGTAGGTGACCCTTTGGGTCTACCAGTTCGTGGAGTCGGTGAGAACCCCCTTGTGGTTTCAATTCGAGGACGCGCTCCTCGGAGAGAGTTCAGCCTAGAAGGCGGGAATATCTTCGTCAAGGAGTCTCAGCTCAGGAAGATCTTCAAGCAGAAGAACTACCCAACCCTGTACGCGGCGTCTGATTTCCAAGAGCATTTCTGCGAATCGTTCTCCATGTACGTGCTCGGGACTTTGAATCAAGACCACCGTGACGCGTTCGAAGAGATCGTACTCGGAATGGAGCCTGCGGCTCAGACTGTCGTTCCTGTGGTAGAAGAAGAGACTCCCACGCTTGAGACTCTAGAGTCTGACGAAATCCTTATGGAGGACGAGGCCAGAGAGTTCCTCCGTGGCATTAAGGCAGGTGTCTCCCGTGAGTTGAGCCTTGTAGACTCCTCGGACATTCTTGAAGGGGGGTCTGATGAGACAGGGCTTGAAGCCTTGGGGATGAACCTCAGCTTCGAGGTTGAGACGACGGACTCCAGGGTTCCGTACGAACTTACCTTGACGTTGCATCTCGACGAAAACGAATTGGAGTTGGACGTTGAGCCAAAGACCTTCGAGTACAGCATCGACAGGGTCAAAGTGAGTCTCAAAAACAAATCGGAAGGCGAGATCGCGAAGCACATCGTGCGTTTGCTCAACGACTTCGAAGGGGACCTCGTGGAAATGGTCTCTCCCGGCTCTGAAAGGGTCAATCGACCCAAGACAGTGGGTCCCTCACGCGCGTCACAGGACAAGAAGATGAGCAAGGAGGGGGCGAAAAACTTCCTTGAAGACGTCATCAAAAGCCTCGGGAAGAACAAGCGTATCGAAGATGCCTCCCAGCCTATGCACGACGGGGCAGGGGTTGCTTCAACAATCAGGTTCAACTTTGAAACTGCCACAGGCAACACGCCTTACGACCTCACGCTGACAATCGAAGGTGATGTGATCACTGCCAACGTATTGCCTGAAGTCTTTGAAGGGAACATCCAAGACAAGCGCATGACCTTGGACTCTTCACTCACGTCTGAACTCGTAGCAAAGTCTCTTGTAGCCTTGCTATCACGCTACGAAGACGGTCTTGACGATATGATGAGCTTCTGAAGGTCGAGAGTCTTCTAATAAGGCTCTTTATATGGGACAGATTATCTTTTCTTTCAAGTCTCACAATGTGCTATAATAAGGCTTCGTAACAGGCGCCTCCTCTTAACTTCTCTGAATCTACACAAGGTGTCCATCGTGTCAAGACAACTCACCACAAAGGAAATCGCCCACAGGGTGTTCCTCAAGGTAGCCTCTTCCAAAGGCATCTACAATCTATCCCCAGATGGACTGGACATGGCGATGGCCTGCCCTTTTATCGACGCCTCCAACATCAGCTTGGCGATCGCGTTAGCATGTGAAATTGCAGCGAATGCTGAAGATATCGTAGAAGCAGGCGGTACCTACACAGCAAACGTAGGGGTCGGATTTTTTAAGGGACGTGACTTGGCCAAAAAGAGACTCGAAATGATTCGCGACGAGCAAGGCTTTGAGGGAATCTACAAAGACATTCAGAAAAGCAAAGACGCGTACAGATCGATCAAGAAAGCTATTCGAGGAGGGGTCTCCTGGGGGACTGATGAATTCCTCACAGGAAACATGCCACTGGATGCTTCGATGGAGCACGCGATCATGTACTACCTGACGGAAGGGTACACGAAAGCTGATTTCCCTGTCCTGTCTAATGGGATGGGTAGTATGGATAAAACTGCGAGAGGTATCTTGCGAGACCTCGGAGTTGAGATGAAGGACTCCCAACTGATCGTCAAATTCGATCAGAAAGTATCGCAAGACCCGATGCGAGTTGCTGTAACGCTTGATGGGAAGGTGTTCTTTGAGGATGACCCTCTCGTCCTTAACCGGGACTTCTTGAGGCCGCCTGCTTCGATACCGGGACAGAACTTCCTGTTGGCAAAGGGAGAATCGATCTTCCGTAGACCCTACCTTCACGAGCAAGACCTCAGTGTCTTAGCCAAAAAGCTTCAATCACTCAATGGTGCGTTGAATCACCCCGACGAGGATATTCGAACGGAAGCTCAAGAGTGGCTCAAGACGGACCAAGGGGTGGCATACCTTTACAGGTATATCGGAACCAACCCCGACTCGGCTTCCAACGAGGTTAAGGCTGCCGCCCGTGGATTCATCAAGAGAATCCTGAAGGACTACGACAACGCGACGTTCGACGAAGGGCGGTATCAAGCCGCGAAGAAGTTCTTCGGGAAAGACACCAAGATGCTCCTTCAGAAGTGTTGGAACAAGAGCGACATGAAGAACGCGTTCGGTCAGTTCAAGGTATCTGACGAGATGCTAGAGATTATGCTCCTGTCGGTCTGCAAGAACGTCGCACCTTTGAGGAGATCCAAGGATCAAATCGCTAGGATTCGACCTGAGCTTCTTACGGGTGTGGTTGCCGTCATCATGGTGGACTGTGCTCTCAAGTCAATGGGAGTCAAGCTCAACCATAAACTTCGTCAACTGTGGATGCTCTGATATGACTTCAAATACAAAACAAATCGCACGTCGAGTATTCCTCAAGGTAGCTGCGGCTCAAGGTATCTACCAACTCTCTCCTGATGGGTTGGATATGGCCATGGCCTGCCCTTTTATTGATGCGACCGATATCGGTCTTAACATTGCTCTTGCATGTGAGATCGCTGCACGCGCAGAAGAGACTATCGAGGCCGGGGGAACCTTTACAGCGCATGTCCTGGTCCAGGACGTGGGCCGCAAGACCTACCGCGACCGAGTTACGAATCTCCTTGAATCTGAGGGTGGGGTTCAAGCTCTCTACGACGATGTCCAGAGCCACCCCATGATGGCTAAAGGGCTTAATCGCTATGTCCGAAACGTCTCAAGACCCTCCATAAAGGATTTTGAACAAGGTATCATGCCTTCTGCGTCCAAACCTCGTAAGCTTGAAGGCGTTCGAAGGGCTGTGACTATGCTCTATGAGACGTTAGGTGTAAAACTCCCGATGCTCAAAGATGCCTTCTATCAAGTCGAAGAGGTAGCACGTGGAGTCCTACGAGACCTTGACTTGGAATTCGAGGATAGCCAGCTTAAAATAGAGATGCAGACCGGCACTACGTATGACCCCATGAAAGTCGGCGTGTACATAGACGGTGAAACATTCTATGTTCAAGACCCTTTCGCGCTTGACAAAGACGAGCTTTCACCCAAGACTGCGGTGCCTGCAACTTCGTTCCTGAAGGCCAAAGGTAACGTGTCCTTCGATCCTGTGTTCCTTGTAGGACAGGATTTGAGCGAGATAACCTCTCAGCTTCAAAAGTTGAATGCCTATCTGAATCATCCAAACGAAGGGGTTCGCACTCAAGCCCAAGAGTGGCTCAAGACGGATCAAGCGGAGACATATCTCTACAGGTACATCGTATCCAACTCCGACACGGCTTCCAAGGAAGTCAAAGCGGCTGCCCGTGGGTTCATCAAGAGAATCTACAAGGACTACGAGAATGCAGCCTTCGGAGATGGGCAGGCACGTGCCGCCAAGGAATTCTTCGGGAAAGATACCAAGATGCTCCTCCAGAAGTGCTGGAACAAGAGTGCCCTAAAAAGTTCATTCGGCTCCTTCAAGATTTCAGAGGAGATGCTCACCAGGGTCATGCTCACAGCCGTATGCAAGAGGATAAGCCCTATGAAGTATCCTCAGTACGTCTTCAAGAGTCAGGACCCTACAATCCTGACAGACGTCATCACGGTCATCATGGTACATACTGCGTTATCTCATATGGGAGTGAACCTTAACCCCAACCTAAGAAGACTTCTAAAGATCTAAGGAGGACTCATGTCTTTGTATAGAAACCGTATCATCCGCGTGGCCTACTCAAACCCCGACCTTCGGGAAGCCGCATTCGACGTCCTGTCCAACTCACGTGCACTCAATGCTGACTCAGCATACAAGCGGGCCTTGGGCAAAGGATTCATTGACGTTGAGCGTATGTCCGAGGTATTAGGTAAGGTATCTTGGACGGCTGTAGAGGACAGTCTGTTCATGATGCTCATGCAAACCAAAAAGGGATTCATCTTTGACCCTAACGACAGGCTCTCGTCTTCGGAGATTTCAAAACTGGAGCGTCAGCTTCGACTCTCATTCGAGGAGCGTTTCGGCATCATGGATGCAGGCGACTACTACAACCCCAAAAGGGTCGAAGCAGACAAACTCGCGCGTAACATGAAGTTCAAGCTTCAGAAGGTACAGGGCCGCGCTGGTTCAGGTTACAAAGTCGTGACGGATAAGAACTTCGACCAACTCATGTCATCTTAAGGAGAGACCTATGAATAAGCTCGCCAAACAACTCGTAAGCCTAGGGCAGACGCATCCTGAACTCAGAGGTCACCTTCGTCCTGTACTGGCACATCTAGACAAGCAGGCTGCGAACCCTATGGCACAATTGGACTTCGACGCGCTCTTCGGAGAGCTTCGAAGTGCGACGCAAAAAAACGACGGCGGCGACGTCGGGGCGATCCGAGGCATCATGGCGTACAAGTACAAGGCTCGATTCACAAAAGAAGTCAAGCCCTACCTTGAGGGTCTCTTGCTCAGCAAAATCCGAAGGTATTCCCAAGGTGATGTACTCACCCTGACGATGCACGGGTCCATGGGAAGGACCACTACGGTCAAAGTCAAGGTCGAGTCTGACTATGCAGAGACTTCCAAGGCATCGGGAGGTTCCAACCGAGCAGTGCTCTACGTGATGAAGCCTCGTGGTAGAAAGACCGGAGCTATCTTCCATTACCCCTCCGACTCCACCCTATACTACCAAGCGACGCTTGTTACTCAGATCGAGCCTATCGTTTGGATTTCCTGAGTCACTCCCAGGTCTCCAACACAGCACCTGAGTCTGTGTACAACGTCGCTATCGTGTCGAAGACGTAGGTCTTCACCTCACCTCCTACGGTAGCCTGCACGACCTTGACCTTCTCTCGACCCGCCTTTAATCCTTTGAGGATGAGGCGGGTCGCTTTGTATGTGCGAAGCTCCTTTTCCATGGTGTCCAGATCAGATTCCATAATCTTGACCTTGACGAAGTCAAGCACTCCCATCAATTTACTGGGCTGAGTGATGCCTCCTGGGTACACCTGAAGACCAAGCTCCCCCCCTACAGGGATACTATGAGAGGTCTCATATCCGGGTATGACGATCTCAATATGAATATGGTCCAGGGTAGAATGCACGTGTGCCACACTACTGCGTTCAGTCGTGTGTCCAAAAATGCTAGGTCCGAACTGACTGCTCAAAGGGTCATCAGGAGTAGGGTCTTCGACCTTCCAGGTCTCGTACACCACGTCATACCCTGCCGCAAAGTCCGTCACAAAAGACAACGTGGGCTCCTCCAGATAGTCCGTGTACAGCATGATCTTGTTCAACTCGGCTTCGCTCACGTCACCTACGACGAATGTGCTCCCATCTTCTTTTTCTATCTTCAGATGCATGTGGACCTCCAAAAAAAGCCCTTCTTAGGTTAACCTAAGAAGGGTAGTTCTTTTTGATCAGGATGTCAAGTCACTTCAGAACTTCCAACGTTTTGCCCTCATCGTTCAGGATATAGCTCTCTTGAGCTATGATGAACACCAAAGGCCCCTGCTCCTTATGCTGAGCGGTCACTTTCAAGCTCGAAGTGCCCCTTGACCTTTTGAAGTTGACGAGTTCGTAACCTTCGAGGTGCGGTGCAACCAAGTCTTCAACCTGCCCACACAGGTTATCCTCCAACTTATCTTTAGTAGAGTACCCCACGTTCAGCGCTCTAACCAGGACCTTAGAAAGGTCCTTAAATTTGAGGTCAGGTAAACTGGAAGAAGATAGGTAGCCCTCCTTAGTGGCACGACATCTCCTATCGTCGGAGAATTTGAGTTGAAATTCTACCTTAGCGGAGGTTCCCTTCACTCTTAAGGTGTAGGTCTCCTTCAAGGTGTCATCATCGTCCTCTTCGGAGTCCCAGTCAAACATATGACTTGACCTGATCTTTTCTACCTTGAAACTTTCAATCTTATCGTACAGCAACCACGAGGTACCTGAACTCACTTTGAGCATCATAGCTATTCTCCTTTATATCTGTTTTCTGTCTACGAGGCCGGACTTCTACATCCGACACTATCTAGACGTTTGACAAAGCGGTCGAATTTCAGGGATGGGATCTTCTCTGGTTTACGTTGCTATCGAGGACCCATTTACCAAAGGAGACCACGTGACCCTCATCCGACCAAGAGACCTCACACCAAGCCAAATCATCAATCTAATTGATCGATCCAGGAGCCCTCTAGCGACACGCTCAGATCTTGAATGGCTCGGGCTCGCATTCTTTGAGCCTTCTACACGGACCAAGCTTTCATTCTACGCTGCTGCGCGGGACGTTGGTTACAAGATACTCGACCTCCCTGAAGGTAAAGCAAGCTCCCTAATCAAAGGGGAGACTCAGGACGACACTGTGCGCAACATGATCGAGATCGCAGACCTCAAGACAGTCGTCATCCGCAGCAAAGACGAGGAACTCATTTTCCGTATGGCGCGAGAGTATCCCGAGGTCAGGTTTATCAATGCCGGAAACGGGAGTGAACATCACCCCACACAAGCACTGGGAGACCTCCTCACTCTAGCGGACCACTTTGGTGGGTGGGAAGAGCTTCCAGGAAAGACAGTCACTATCCTGGGGGATGTGGCCGCCTCAAGGGTCGCTCATTCGTGTTCAGAACTCTTGTCGAAGTTTGGAATTCGTATTGGAGTAGGAGGTCCTGACGAGTTCATGTCTGACCGCGCAGAATTGAAATGGGCAAAGAGATTCGACACGCTTGAAGAAGCTCTGGACAAATCCCATGTCATCATGGCCTTGAGACTCCAACACGAGAGACGTGATGGAAACTCGCGAGAGATCATCCGACAGATGATCCCATGGAAGATTGGAGCAGATGATTTGAAGACACGCCCCAACCTTCGTATCATGCATCCAGGTCCCGTCAACCGTGGGGTGGAATTGACCTCGGAAGCTGTCGATAGTATGCAAAGCCTCATCCTGACGCAGGTTCGCAACGGCTACAAAATGAGACGCGCTCTCCTAGAGGATTGAGATGCCTCCTTTTCCCTGAGCCATTGTGATAGCCCCTTCTGTGGCGTCTGAAGCGATCGTAAGAGACCCAGAGGGTGCTGTCTCGAATTTGAGATCTAACCTCCTGGAGAGGTACTCATGCGTCTTGGGGTGCGGGAAATAAGAGTACACGAGTCCAGCGAGACCCTGCCGATGTTCAGGCTTGGGACACACATCAAGGCAGAGCCTCCACATAAGACGAAGCCATGACCCCTCTTCCAAAAGGTTTTGCGCTGTCGGTCGCATAAGCTTGCTTAGCCTCTGAGATTTCTTCCAATCTGAGAAGTCTCTCAAGGTATAATCAAGAGCTTCAACCCAAAAGCTCAACCATGCGTTGTCAAAGTTAGCTGTGGTACCCTCCTCCAGTATCGCGATGTCTTTGGCCCACTCAACAGCGTTGTCTGCGAGGTTGTTGACCCTCGACCTAAGACTCTTCGAGTCCATATCAGCGTGAGCATATAACGCTGAAAATTTAGCAATGTAAGTCTCATACGGGAGACGGTTAGAGGGCTCATGATGCTTTACCATCGCCGCAAAGAGTTCACTTGCCAGCTCAGGACTTTTAATCCCACCTCGAATCTCGGGCGACTCCTTGGTAGAAGTTCTGAAGTTCCAGGTTGATATCGGGCCTACAAAGGATGTGAGGGCTTTTAGGTAGACCTCACAATAGTGATAGATGGCTTCACTCTCATATGCCTCCTTGAGGAAGTCTTTTGAGTGAAGTCGGACGGGAACCTTACCCGATTGCACTCCGTCCAGACAGTAAGCCTCTACCATATCCGGCAGGTAAAAGATGGTGTGCATGGATCGCACTTCATGATGTCGGTACAAATGTGTGAACATTGTATCTCCTAGGAAGAAAACGGGATGACCCAAGGCTCCAAAGAAGCTAAGAATCTATCGTAGACTCCTGAAACATCGTATCCATATTCGTCGGTCACGGATACTACGAGTGCCAGGAATAGCCGGAAGCCCACTGAGGGGTGAGAGCAAATCGCCATGTCATGTGAGTTCCAACCAGTACACACTTGCAAGCCAACTCGAATTTCGTAGTCGGGCATGATGTCTATGTAGACAACTGGACTCACGACCGTGTTCTTAATTTCACGACAGACGATAAAACGCCCTCCTACCGCATCAAGATTCTCAAAGATTTTCGTAGTGTTGAAATGACTGAGGACGGGGTGCATCTGTTTCCTCTGTTGAAGCCAAAAAGCCTGACGCTGAGCCTCGGGCTGATAGTGTGAGAGGGGCGCCGTCTCGAAGGTTGAGCTTCTCTCCTCTGGTTTGGGGACGTACTTGGACCAAGCATCAACATTAGGATTCCAGAGCAAAAATCTGGAATTGGCATCTCTTACGTTAGTCACAAAATCCTCCGTGAAGGGGGTCATGTTCATCACGCTTCTTTATAGCAGCAACACGTAGCTTTTTGAGAATTTTTCTTTGCGACGTATTAAGGAAGGTCTACCCAAGGAGAGTCTACCATGCCCAAGTTCACAAATCTAGAGAGAAGGATCATCCGAGCGGCCTACGCCTCTCCCGAGGGGAGTGAAGAGCGGAAGGTGTTCCGAGAGGTTCTCGCTGTACACTTCGAGACTGAAAAGGAATGGGAGACGTACCGAGAGAAGCATCCTGACACCGATATCAAGAACCACACCTTCGAGTTCAAAGACGAAAAAGACCCTGAGAAGGAGGAAGAGGGTGATGAGAACTCTGAAGGTGATGAGGACGAGATAGGTTCAAAAGCTGAAGGTGAGAAGCTTCAGAAGGCCAAAGAAGTCGCTCAGAAGGTCTTCGATAAGGGGTGGGGTGAGACCAAAAAGCAAGTCACCAAACTCAAAGGTAAGTTCGACAAGCTCAAGTCCGAGGTGAACGAAGATCGTTCTGAGACCTTGGGGGAACTTGCAGAGTTGATGACGGCTATGATGTCCGCCGTGTTCACGACTGACTCGGCGTTTCTCGACTCAGTCATGGGCAGATTAGAGGCAAAGAAAGAAGAGCGCGAGAAGGTTCAAAACGCCATAGCAACGATGAAGGCTGCGGAATTAGCCGCGATCGCCGACGAGGACCTCGAAGAGACCCTTCTAGACAACGGAGTCGACGTCCTATCAGATACAGAGCGGGAAGAGTTGGAACAATTCGGACAAGTCTTGCGTGGGGAAGTCGAGAACGACGACGAAGTTGATGCAGAGGTCCGCAAGAAGCTATTCGACCGCCTCACTGATATGGACGATGACCGGATTGAACTTTTGCAACGGTTCGTGAAGGATGGGATCTTCGACCTGGACGCTGCCAAAGCATTCTTCGTCGCAGCCTTGTCGCCAGGGACCCCGACTACTTCCTCGGATGAGGACTCCTCACCAGAATGATACGACCATCTCGTCCGATCAAGGGTTCGGGGCTCATCAGGTTAGTCGTCGCCTTTTGCACGAAGTCCAGGTCCGAAAGCGAAGGGACAGGGCCTTCCTCATCGTCGTCCACGAAGTAGTGCATATGGTGAGTTTGCTTGAGAGAGGGCTTTTTGGTCTCAATCTCAGGGGCGTACTCGTCCAGTAGAGCTTGATCTACCTTCCCCGAATCCTGTCGAACTGCGATCTCTTCCGACATTTCGGACAACTGTGCCAAGCCTTGACTGCACACCAAAGCGGCGGAGGAGTGGTTAGCCAGTAGAACCTCGGACTCCTGCGTCGAACGGACGTCAGGGTTCGGGCTGAGAGCTACTTGGGGCTCTACAGGAATGTGGTGTCGAAGAACTTCCTGAACCGTCGCATTCAACTCTTCCAGTTCAGATTCGCTTTTGTCCAGCGCCTCTCGGTACGCGTCATTCATGTTCCAGAGCTTCGTCTCCCATTCCAGATGAGTGCGTCGGATGCCATCTATCTGACCCTCCAGCTTCTCATTCTGAGCCTGGAGAGTACGTTGCACTTGACGCGAGGTGTCCAACCTCTGCTCCATTTTACGAAGCCTGTCAGTCAACCACAAGGCGTCTTCCCCTCCAATAGAACTTTGGACGCGTGCCTCCATGTCAAGTCGTCGAATGCGAGCCGCTACTTCAAAAATATCTTCAGACTCATCGTTTGCCATGATCGCTCCGTCTTCCAGGTCTAGTACGTATCTACTACGTCAATACACTAGCACGACTATGGAGGTAATGCAAACGCAAAGAACGGTTTCAGGTGTAAGACCTGAAACCGTTCTTTGTTAGACCTTTGACGCAAGGACTTAACGGGAAGGTGTAATCTAAGCCCAGAGCCTCTTCCGGCATCCTCCAGGTGATTGAGCATCTAATCTAAACTGTCCGACACGTGCTCGGTCATCGGAAAGCCGTCTCTTTAAACCTCAAACCTGCGTCGGTGCGAAGAGACGACACCCGTACAGCGGAAGATGGACGGTTCTAAGCATATTATACCCATCTAAAAAAGATGAACACAAGAGCTTTAATTGTCCTCTAGAAATTCTCTAATCAAGACCTCTTGTAGCTCTTGAAGAGATCCGTCTACCATATCAAGTAGGCATATGACGTATTTTAACGTATAGGCAGAGAGATCGAGCATACAATACAGGATCAACTGTATGCTGGGTGAATCTACGTAGTGTAAACGCATAACTAAACCAGTACGGTCCATGTCTACTCGGAGTTTTCTTCCGCATACGAGGTAGTACCCCTTGTTTACTTCGGATTGGAAGAAGATAGGGTTGGAGGTTCGTACCCTATCTAAGGTTGTAGAGATACCCCCTGAGAAGGACGTATAGACCTCTTTCTCCATGTCACAAAGAACGAAGCTAGTCAGGTACTCCATTACCTGGGACGTGCCAATTAAGTGACCTCCGTAGAGCAAGGGCACGAGATCAAGGTATTCGGGGTTCAGATCAAAGTCTTTGAGGTACTGAAAGAACTCCACATCTGCGGGTCCGATGAATTGTCTTGAATGAGAGGAAAGCATCCCTGGCGTCGTAGGATGGTCGTCGAAGAAGACAGGTGTGAACGCTTGTATGGATGCACTACTACTTGTCAGGCATTCAGAAGAGTGGGCTAGCCAAGGAAATCCTGTGTCCCTCCAGAAGTACCAAATGGTATCGTCGACGTTGATGCTGGTTAAGTATCTCATATACGCACACACTAGATAAAAGACAACCCCCGATCCCGGTAGGATAAGAGGTAGGAATATGAGGTAGGAACGTCAGGTAGGATTGCTGGTGAGCACATCCGTGGGTCCTTGAGATCCTTGGAGGTTGTCTTACGTCTCTTTCGAGTACGCATGTAGGGTACCTGAAAGGTAGAGTAGGGTCAACCTGAGATTCACCAAAGACTATTCGGTGTCTCGTCCTCTTTTGCCTCACGCAGCTCGTTTTCAGGGATGTTTACTCCCATCTGCTTCATGACGTTCATGAGATTCTCAAGGTCCTTCTCTTCCTCTTCACCCAAAGGAATCTCAGAGTCAAGATCAGGCAGGATACTGCTGGAATTATTCCGGTAGAACCACCTCGCGCCTACCGAAGCGCCCATACCCACCACGAGAGCCGTGGGTCCCATCGAACCGATAGCCAGGGCAGCAACGGTCGTTCCGAGCGTGCCTGCGGTTGCCGTGAAGAAGCCACAGGCGGCTTCGTTGGCAGCGTGCTTAGCTCCGGTCTTCTCGTCAATGTATTCGAGCTTGTAGAGCTTCACGGCTTCTGCCGAACCAAGGAAGCCGTCTATGATCCCTCCGACGACCCCAGATTTGCCCGAAGAGGTCATCGCTGAGATGATCTTGTCTTTCGTGACGCGACGACCCAGGGCGCCGACGCCCCCTTTTGCGAGTGCCTTGAGAAGGTTCTGCTTCATTAGCTGTCTCCGTTGAGTTGAGTGACCCTAAGAGCCTGGATACCTAGCAAACCCACGAGGGCTCGAAGAGCGTCCTGCTCGACTTCAGAATCATTCATGATTTTACGGTCCAGGAGCGTACGCGCGAGGACCAAGAGTGAATCGAAGGTCTCGACCTTCTGAGCTTCCGTGAACTGGAACGGCTCGGAGATATCGACTTCCGTATTACTTTGACGCGACCAAGCAGATTTGTCAAGCACAGGCAGTCCGAAAGATTGAGCGAGCTTACCGAAGAAGGGGCGCGCAAGCTGATAATATCCTCTATCATACAGCAGCATTCCGCGCGCGAAAAGCTTCTCTTTATTCGTGGTGGTCTTGACCATGCTTAGCACGGAACCTTCGGAGGTTCTCGGAGCTTTGGGCCACAAGATAGCCTCGACCCGTTCCCTATCCATCTTCGAGGGTGTGAGATGTGTCCAACCCTCCTTATCCATCTCCAATTCAATTCTATTTATAAACTCTCGCACCTGACCCAGGTCTACTGTAGAGGAGACCTGAGCGGTCGTGAGGTACCCCCGGATATCGGCTCCATTCTGGGCCGCAGAAATGAGTTCCTCATCAATATCAAGAAGATCTTCGGCGCTATCCTGAAGGGATTCGATCAGGTCGATACCATTCCCACGAAGAACCGTGCGCAAGAGGTCGTTGATATGACCTTGCCTGTTGTGGATAAGGGCTTTGATGTCTGCCATGACGTGTGCTCCGTGTCGAGTCTCTAGTAAGATGTCCTGTATTTTATAGCACACTCACAGGTAGTTTTCAAACTCAATCTTCAAAATCTTCGAGGGTCAGGTCAGATATGCCGGGGACTTTAGCCCTCCCTCCTTGATTCCATCGGTCTCTTAGAGACGCTTCGAGTTCCTTGAAGGTTCGGTCATAAGAGGGGATAGTGTAGTCCCACCCTTCAACCTTGACTCGACGGAATAGCTCGACAATGAATGCTCCAGAGTGCTTCTCATGGATAGCGTCGAGAATTTCGATGCGTTCTTCGGGAACTTCAACCCCTTCGAGGCTCGCGATTTTGAGCACGACCTCTTTACGAATGTCCAGTCCGGGAGTCTCCATCTCGATGATCTGGTCAATACGTCCAGGCCGCTTGAAGGCGTCGGGCAACCAATCACTATGGTTGGAGGTCAGAACCACCAAAGGCACATTGCACGTGGTCTCCTCGAAGAGGAAGAGTTTCTTTTGCAGCATGTTGGCCATACGATCAATATCGTCGACAATCACCATCTCGGGCTTGATCATGTTCAAGAAGTACGACCAGTCGTCTTCGCTGATCCATTCCAACGAGTCATGCGACATCACGATCGTACGGTGGGATAGAGCTTCAGCAAGATTCAATGCGAGGGTACTCTTCCCGGTCCCTGGGGGTCCGTTGAACAAGACTACCCTCCTGACGTCGAGGTCCCTGTACTGTTTGAGTTTGACATAGAGTTCAGTCAACTCACCTTCGTAGTTACGATCGTTGGGAGGAACTACGTTATAATCGAGGAATTCTGACCCAATCGCAACCTTCAAGTGCCTCTTGTCCTCCCAAAAAAGGTCAGACAAGACCTCATTCATCTTGGCTCGACGAACGGGGAACTTGACCATGTCAGGCAAGAAGGGGAGCATCGTGTACTCTTTCCCTCGATGCTGCGTGGGTTCGGTCAGCTCGTAGAAGTAAAAAGGCTCCACCCCATCTCCCAAAGAAAGAGCGCGCAACGACCCTGCTTCCTCTGCATGAACCACGAAGGATTTTTTGAAGTTCTTTTGTACGATGTCTTGGTAGTAGGTCAACGCATTGAACTGATCAACCTTGACCATGCCTTGCGATTCCAAGTACCTCGTAACCACGGATCTCTTCGGAGGTTCGATGACTTTGGCAGGTACGGAAGCCTTTGCTACGAACTTGAGTCCCGTTGATACCCATGTTTGAGGCTTCTCGGGGTCGAAGCCATTGAACAGAGCTACCCACTCTTTGACCTCATCCAAACCCTTACGGTAGACCTTGAAGTGATCATTTTTAAGCTCAATCTTGTCCACCACAGCGCGTGACGTCAAGAGGTGAGACAGTGCAACTCGTAGCGTATTAAAGTTCATTCTGTGAGGCTCCTTGTTGGTGGTCTCGTATTTCAATAAAGGACCTTATCATGCCAGACCAAGAGGGTCAAGTATCCTTCACCTCGACAGGAAATTTCGCTGGGAGCGGAGCAAACACTGCCCGGTTTGAACTCAACACGATCGCACGGTTTTCAGCGCAACCTCTCGTTGTCGGGGACTCTCCTCAGACCCTTGTAAACCTTAGCGGGGATGTACCTGACCTCACCCAAGAAGACTCAGCAAAGAGAGCCCTTGTCGAGAGGAACATCTCTCTTGGGTTGTCTTACCTGTCGTTCTCGGCAGAGGGGGGAGACTCACGAGGAGACTTCTATCAAACGTCTTCGTACGAGTTTCCGTTCGAACTGACGATACTTTTCTACATGAGGTTCCGGCTTGACCGTGAGGCTCCAGGGCCTCGCGCGCTGCACCGCGTAGGCACCTTGTTGGGGCTCGGTAATAGAGACGTACAGGTCTTCTATGACTTCTCGGAGCAAGAGACTGACATTCAAACGAGACTGCCCGGAGGTTCGGCGCGCTTCAGTGTTCAAGAGGGGACTGACGCTGACTTCAGGTTGTATGGTGTCGTCTTTGGGGTTCCCTACGATGAAGCTCTCTTGGGTGATGTCATTGTGCAGCCTTCTAGCTTCGTAGAGCCTGTTCAAGACGTCGGGGGAGACTTCTCCTTATCTCTGGGCATGGACCCAGATGAAAGGGGCTATTTGGACGCTGACATCGCTGAAGTTCGCATCTACGAAGGCAGGGCGACGCGTTTTGAGTTACTGGACCTCGCCGAGCGCTTCACGGAGGCCATCTCACCCCCTGTAACGTTCTCAGGTAGCGGGTCTCTGGGCCTTACCTCCTCAAGTGACGTTGGGGGTCAGATAGACTTCACGGGACTTGGAGTCATGTCCGCGCGCGCGACCGTAGATCCCGGTGACCTCCTCAACGCCTTGGCGTGGCATAACGGATACGACTCCAGGTTCTCATCCTTAGAGAAGTGCGACCGCGTGAGCACGTGGTACGACTCAACGGGGAACACAAGAGACTTTGGCATGGAAGCTCTGGTGTTATGTCAACCTTTTTACGACCCTGCGTTCTACAACGGAGGTGGAGCACTCAAGTTCCCGAAGGAGGGGAGAGGGGTAGTATCCTGCATTTTCTCGGGTCTTGCCAGAGAGCCTTATACGATCTTCATTCTCGGTAGAGGACCTCAAGGATCAAGCTTCAGGTGTTACTACAGAATTCAAAACGGCATCGGAATTGGACTCAGGCAAAGCGGTTTAAGAGACTTCGACGACCTGATTATCACAACGAACCCTGGACACGTGTCATCTCGTCAAGTGGTCTACGAAGCTGCGGTACCTCGTGGAGAGTTCTTCGAGCTTCTCATCCAAGGACAGGACGCAGGCTTGGAATGGACGCTTGACGTGAGCGTCAATCGCGTTCTTTTAGTCCCTACAACAGTGGAGGACGCAACTGAGCCTGACCCTATCGAGTTCTACGACCCTTGTGACTCACACACGATTCTGACTCTGGAAGACCCGCTCACGGTCCCTTACACGAAGACCTTCGAGCTTGAAAAAGACGGATACATCTTCATCGGAGAGGGAAACTGCCCCGCTTACGCGCAAATAGCGTGGTACAACCGCGTCTTAGACGCTGCTGACCTCGCTTTCTTGTATGCTTGGGTTGACGGTCGGTACCCAGACCCTTGAGTCAGTCGTCGAATCCGAACTCACAGGGTCCGAGGCTCAGTATCTCCTCGTCGACGTTGGAAGGCAACACAGACTCCCAGAGTTCACTTGGCACGCACACACCGTTGACCTTCAGGTCCTCATGCTCGACGGTCTCGCACGAGTGATAGCTTCCAAACTCGTCCTCGACATGCTCTCCGACGACATCGAACTCCAAATCGAACTCGAATAAAAGGTCCTCGACGGGCATCTCGTACTCGACGCTCCAATCGTTCAGGGGGAGAAGGCTGAGAAGCTCCGAGGGCATTTCGCTAAATTCACGGTCAAATGAGAAGTTCATCGTATGCCTCTTTGGTAGTGGTCGGGAGCACCGTTGCTCCCTTCACAATCCTTATAGCACCTCCTCAGCTATTTTTGAAATTTATCTCAGAAAGAATTGAAAGAGTAGCCTCTGTAGGGCTCCTATGTTCCGTGATAGGTCTCCCTATCACGAGATAGTCACTTCCAGCTTGAAGGGCTTCGTTTGGGGTCATAACTCTTTTCTGGTCGCTGTGGTCCATACCGGCAGGTCGTATGCCGGGAGTTACCAAGACCACCTCATTTCCAAACTCAGATCGAAACGCTTGAACCTCATGAGCAGAGCACACCAAACCGTCAGCACCCGCTTCAAGTGCCCTTTCAGCAAGCCTAAAGGCCCAATCCTGAGTGGAAAATTGAGGCTCAACTGCAAGATTCTCCAGGTACGAATCTTCGTGGCTAGTTAGCACCGTCACAGCAAGGAGTAGGGGTGCTGGTCCTTCTACAGAATCAAGAGCCTTACGGGCTTCTGAGATCATAGAAGAATCTCCCAACGCATGGACCGTCAACATCTTAACGCAGGGAAAGGATGCAGCGTGACCGCAAGCTTTGCCCACGACACTTGGAATGTCATGGTATTTCAAATCGAGAAAAACCTCTACACCTAACTGATCAAGCTTAGTTAAGAGAGAGGGGCCATATCGAGTGAACAGAGCACTGCCAATCTTCACGGTAGAGACCAAAGACTTCAGGTCACGGGCGATGTCTAAGGCTTGAGTATCGGTGTCAGTATCTAAAGCTACGATCAAACTGTCGCTCATGTAAGACTCTCTGTTGGGCATGAAAAACCCCCCTTCTCTTTGTGAGAAGGGGGTTTTCCAGGTGCATGATGGAGGTGGCGGGACACTTGTACCCCAAGATTTCTCTTGGGAGTGGACTATATCTTCATCTGGACATGTTTAAACTTAAACCTATATCCAGAGGAGAGCGTGTTATGAAGGAAGCAGTATTGGCCTACACCGCAGGGTTAATTGACGGGGAAGGAACTATAACCCTTTCTAGACAAAATAAGAAGGCACTTTGGAGATGCCCAATCATTTCATGTTCGAGTACAAGTTATGAACTCCTACAATTTCTTAAAGACAACTGGGGAGGGTCAATCAGTAAGCACAAGACTTACCAAGATCATCACAAGCAAAGTTGGTCGTGGAAATTGTGTAGGCGTCGAGCTTTAGCTATGTTACACGAGATAAGTCCTTACATGCTTGAACCTGAAAAGGTTCGTCGGAGTAGGATGTTACTCGATGAGTACCTTGAGATTACTCCCCGTAATGGGAAATACTCAGAAGACCTTAAACTTCGCAAAGCTTCTTTTGAACTGCGTTTCCTCCATCCTAGTAACTCTTGATACCGTCAAGGTATTTTAGAGGTCTATAAGTCTCTACACGGCTTACGTCTTTAGACATCACCGCACGATATTGCCACCGGCATTACCCGCTGAGGTTTCATCGTATAAGCTCTCTTTAGTCAAGGAGATCGCTCTCCCAGTCGACCGATTGATCGAACCCGCGTCCGTGGTGCCTTAATGAGGCAAGCATCTACGTGTGTAGCTCCAGACATTTTTTAGAAGATGGAAGCTCTCTGGAACTCGGCAACCTTCTTCGACCCAGCGTTTAAAGTCTTGTGCTGGGGGAGACCGGATAATCTCTGGTTTTACTTCTCGAAGATTCCATGAGGAGAAGTGTTTGCCGATTTTTTACGACCCGGTCCTGACATCGGCGTCTCAGGCGAGTCGTGGCTCATGCGGCCAAGCGTACCTCGTTGTCACTTTACAGTGTTGGGTGGGGTACCACCCTTGGTGTTTTTTTCGAAGTCAACCACTTCGACACGCAACTTGTCCGTTCAGTGCCCACGTCGAACCCAGGGCACCCCCGTATACTGCTACAACCTAATGTAGCAGCAATTCATTTCAAGTCAAGAAGAAATTTCGTCTTCGCTCCAAGCATAGACGAGTTTGGTATGTTTCGAGCTTACCTTTTGAATATGAGCTACCGCATTTACCTGGAGCAGGGAATCCCCTGATGGAGATGCCTTTCGGCTCACAGCGAGGTAAACCAAGCTCTTACGAAGCTTGTACTTCTGAGAGGTCACTCGGGCACACATGGCTCGGATTTCTACCCAAGCAGACGAGGTCATATCATGAAAAGTTTTCCCTACAACTCTAGCTTTGTCATCGTACAGGAAATAAGGCTCCCCTGAAGAGACCTTCGCCTTCAAGATCACCACGCCCGTAGGAGGTACATCGCTAACGTTCACGTAGACATGACCTGAACGACCTTCGTCGCTCAGAATGACTTCGACTTTTTTAGCTAATTCAATCAACGGAAGCCTCTCAGCACCCTTTCTCGGGTATCCAACGGGAGATGTTGCCATGCCGTAAAAGTGGTAGGCCAAACATCGTTGTGTGGGTACCTCAGAGCATGACCTTTATACTTCCTCAAGGTATCGTACCACTTATACCGTGTCAAGGAGCTTGACACCATGTTCATGGAAGCACCGTTGTTGTAGTCGTACCTTCTCATTGAGAAGAGGTTTTGCTCCAACCGCTTCTTGGTGTTCACGTACATCGCGTAGAGGGACAGGTACCCCCCGTCAGGCAGACAGAAGGTGGTTACACAGACCAGAGCGGAATCACCGTTGCTGTAGATGCCGTAGATAGTGTTGTCCTCGATTGCACGCGCGAGCATAGGATCGGGGAACGAACTTTTTAACGTGTGTGAAGGTATTGAAATCATAGAACTCCCTCTACTCGGTCATCTCAGCGCCATTCAGATGGACGATTCAGTTTTCCACCACGTCACATCGGGGTGATACCCTTCGACCTTACCATCGTATATATCTTGGCGCAAACACTCAAGCTTCTTTTTGACGAACTTCTTGAAGGGCCACATCCAAAAGTACAGAGTACCCCAGTAGTGCTCTCCGATCCATTCCAAAGAAGCGTCAGATATCTCACCACGCTCTTCGTAGCGTACCAGTAAGTTCTGAGCATACCCTCTATATTCCCAGTGCGCTCGTCCTGCGAGCAAGAATGGGAGAGGAAACAACACGTAACTCAAGATGAACCACACGCCGTACTTGCGCGCATCCTGAAGGTGAACGAGTTCGTGCCTGTAGATGAGGTAGGTGCTGTAGTCCGACAGATCCGAGTATCCCTCCCGCGTTGGAAAGACCATGTACGTGGAGCCCATGGCGTTGGACACTCGGGTCATCCATTTTGACTTCCACGAAGGAGAGAAGACTCCTACGAGGTTGACGAGCCAGAACATGACCTTGATCCACCAGACGTCGGGCAGCGGCTCGTCTTTGTAGAAAATCTTGAGGTCGGGGACCTTTTCCTTGGTATATTCCTTCAAGGCAGCGACCTTCTCAGGCGCAATTTTCCTTCCCATAAGCACATCTCCTCCCAAGGGACTCATAGGACCCTGGTCATTCGTTTTTGAGTTGAAGACAGGGCAAGAAGGCCCTGGCACTATACCACCGCATCGAAGCAAAACGAAGACCACGAGAAAAACATGTTTGACCTGACCGAAAACTACACGCTCGTCGAGCGTATTGTCCATTCGAAGTTCTCGGGCTACTCGCTCGATTCAGATGACCTCGTACAAGAGGTCTGTTTCAAAATCCACAGGCAAAACCTAGGCGAGAATCAATACGACCCTGACCGCGCAAGCGAGTCCAGATACGTGTACATGATCGCGGAGAGCATCGTAAGAAGGTCCTGGCAAAAATCTAAGAATGACCCTGTCGTGAAAGCCAGCGATCTCTCCACAGAGTATCAGGAGAGAGCCGTCAAGAACTCTCACTTCGAGAAGGTCCTCCTCGCTTCGTTCAAACGAAGACTTGCCGAGGAATCCGAAGCTCTTGCTGATATCTTCGATCTCACTGTTCAGGGATACTCCCGAAGAGAGATCGCTGCAATTTCACCCTACACCGAGTATCGCGTCCGTCAAGAGCGTGAGAAGATCCGAATGCTGCTATTCGACGAGGTCAACTGAAGACCGAACTCAGCATCCGAGCGAAAAAGTGTTTGACCGGGTCCTTCTGAGAGGTCCCGGTTTTTTCATGCCCGAAGACTGACCTGGAGGGGAGGGGCTTTGGGACCACCGGAGCTTTTGTCTTGGTCCACTGAAAGACTCTATCCTGAGCGCGATCGAATTCACCGTCGAGAAGGATTATGTCACCTTCTTTTCTCAAGTCATAGACCCTTCGTCGGATCGTCGAGTCGCTGTAAGAGATAGAGAAGCTCTCCTTGAGAGACTGATGCAGTGCCGAGATGTCTTGCAGTTTGAACGGTGTGTCTTTGATGAGAAGCTCCAAGAGCCTCACCGTGTACTCATGTGCTCCTTTAGTCTCGCGAAGGGCGGGATACGCCGTTGCCAACGTCATGTAGAGGGGAAAGCCGTTTTCGAGTCGCTCAGTCATAGGTACCTCGTGTGGTGGAAGAACTCTCAACCCCAACACTCCGTTAATCTATCGGTATTCACGGGACTTCGGTAACAAGGCTTTATTTCACCTAGGTAACAAGATGTTGACAAAATTTCACACCCGCTTCAAGGGCGGCAAAAGATGGCGCATGACGTCTGAAGGTATCGAGGTGGAGGGCGAAGGACATCTCCGCAGTCGCGGGGAGCCTGTCACGATCACAACGTTGTGGCAAGATTATGGGGAAGACATCCTTCAAGCCTCTTGGGAGGTGGGATTTCCAGTGGATATGGCCGTCGCCATGATCCCAATCGAAGCTGTCCGCATCAAGGGCAGCAAAAGCTTCGACCCAAGGTCCAACCGATTTGAACCCGGCTATATCTCAGATGAAGAGACTCCTCACAGACGCTCTCCGGGCCTCATGCAAACACTCATCTCAACGGCTGAACGTATGAAGAGGATGTACGACATCGACAAGGAAGTCAACACAGAGCTTCTGTTCGACCCGTATTATTCAATTCTCCTTGGAGGCGCGTACATCACCTATCAGGTTGGCCGCTATGGGGCAGACCCTGTCCTGATCTGCGGCGCGTACAACGCAGGCTCCGTCCGGCAGACCGACAACAATCTGTGGAAGATCCGAACCTACGGCGAAACCCGGATGGACCGATACATCATGTGGTACAACGATTTCCACGCCGCTGTCAGGGAGGGCTTGATTGATCTCCCCGAAGGCACTCTCCTATCTCTTCCAACCCAAGAGGCCATGGTATGACCCATAAGCTCCTACAAGAGGTTCGCACCGCGAAGATTGCGGTGTCGAACACTATTGACCTTCCTTTGAAGATCGCCTATACTCTCCTGAAGCTATCAGGAGGTTACGTGGACAAGACATCCCGTCGAAAGCTGGCGATGAAGCCCGATCAGATCAACCGTGCGGTGGTTCAACACTTCCAAGACCGTGAACTTGTGGACCCGCCAGACATCGACTTTGGGAAGCTCATTTCCAACGCCGTTGCCAATATGGCGAGGAAGGCCGGTATGACGTACGAGCAGGGGATGGAAATGACGCTCTCCATCACTCAAAACCTTCTCGTAGGCATGAACCTGGATAACGGAAACGTCTATTCTCAGGGAGACCTCGCGAACCGCATCCGTGAGATGCGCGCAAAGGGGAAGACCGACAAGGATATGAAGTACATCCTCGCGGACTGGGTACAGAAGACGTTCTTGACCAAGACTCGATACGATCGTCGTCGCGAATACAGTGGTCATGACAACGCGCCTGCCGACAGCAAGAGAGAAACTCTGAGCTTGTTCGAAGAGGTCCTATCGTTCAACCCCTTGAGCCGTTCCGAAGCATCGCAATGGATGGGAATTTCTCAAAAGGACCCCGTGCTAAGGCTTCTGCTCAAGCAAATCGACCGCGTAATCTCGCAAAAAGCTGGAGTGGCGGAGTCCCTTGTGTGGCAAACCGTACGAGAGAATCCAGACTACCCAAGCATCTCTCAGTTGGCTCGCGAGATCGTCACAGTGGAAGATCCCACAACGAAGCGTCCAACCTCCCTGCCGCTTGAGGACGCACTCACGATGTTGCAAGACGCGGGGCTCGTGAAGAGCAACAACGTCCGTTACATCTTGGAGAAGAAGGTCATGCCTATGCTAGATCGTCTCAAGCCTGCTGTTCTTGAGGCACTACGGGAGAAAGAACAAGGTTGACTCTCCCTTATTAGCCTGATACCTTTGCTCCGCGTTCTCTTCCAAGAGAGTCGCGGAGCTTTTTTTTCTGAAGAATGTTTTCAAAAAGAAGACAGACCCTGCTATACAGACTGTGAGCAGACCCCAAGCGGGTCACACGAATACAAAAACCCCGAGAGGTGGGATCATGGCTACCAAGAATGTGACAATTACCAAGGTACGTTGCCTGTGCTGCCAGGAAGATGGGGTCGACGCGTCGTTCCACTTCCTTCACGATCACCTGAATCAGGTGCACGGGACGAACATCTCAAGCTACCTTGAGAAGTTCGGGGAGGATACGCCCATCATGACGGACGCAGTCTGGGTGGGGTTTCAGGCTCAGGCTCGAAGTGCGAAGATCACGAGAGCCGGTACCTCGAAGTTCGCGGACATCGTGAAGGTCGGTCGCATCAAGCTGAAGCGTCAAAGCGGGGACATGGACTATACCTTCCCCCGCCCCTCCCACTACATGTACCCCAAAAAGGGAGATGCAGCGAGCCGTGTCGAGCGTGTGGCTCGTGCGTTCAAGTACCGCAGGAACACCTTCATCTACGGTCCCGCAGGATCGGGAAAGAGCGCTATCGTCCGCGCCCTCTGCCACGATCTGAACCTGGAGTCCTCGCATTACCCCATGCGTGAGGGTCTGGACACAGAGCTTTACATCGGTCAGATGGCAGTGGTCGTCGACGAAAAGTCGGGTCTCAACGTGACGCGTTTCGAGAAGGGCAAGCTCCTTCAAGACCTCGAAGGTCGTGTGGGCGATGACGGTATTAGACGAGGTGTCGTCATCCTTCTAGACGACGTCGACCGTGCCCCGGCAGCGTACCACGAGGTTCTGCGTCACTGTCTTGAGGACAACGCCAAGAACATCTTCGTGCCTGAGCTTGGGGTCAATATCCACCTCCACCCCGACACGATGATCGTGGCGACCGCAAACTCGGCGGGTCGCGGGGACACCACGGGATACTACTCCTCCGTCGAGGAAATGGACGAGTCCATCCTTGATCGATTCCAGCGCGTGGTGGAGTTCACCTTCATGGAGGAGGAGCAAGAGCTTACTATCCTCAAGCGCAAATTCCCCAGGGTCCTCGAAAAGGGTGGTGAAGACGCCTTCGCGAAGGTGATGCAGGTCTCGGGTATCATGCGAAGCCTCGTCAGCACACGTGCCATCTTCGCCAGTTTCTCACACCGACGTCTGGTGCAGTGGCTCATGAGTCTCGACGAACTGATTCAAGAGAACGATGATCAGTACGAGTTCTCGATGCTTCGTGAGAGCGCTCAAGACTGGTGCGAGTGGCTCGACACCACCGCGCGTGATGTCGTCATTGACCGCGCATTCGACGTGGTGCTCGGAAAAAGGTGAGGCGGCCCCACTGAATCCCGCTGTTTGAGGCACCTTCAATTTGAAGGTGCCTCAAACCTTTTTTGAAGTTTCTTTTCAAAAAGACGATCGTAGCTGCTATACAGGTTGTGACGGTCACTCATGACCATGCCTACAGGAGAACATGATGAACAGCGTAGACCAGAAGAATGCGAAGAACGCGCGCCGCATGAGGGGCAGCGTCTTCGCTGCGGGACACCAAGCCCTTACCCGAGGCATCCTGAATGATTCCCGCGTGAAGGTGATCTCCAAGGGCAGGAGCTTCTACAACAGCAACAACTTTTGCCTCCTGCTGTTCCTGCACTGTATTCCTGATTACTTCAAGCTCAACGGCAAGGTCACGAAGTGGACGCGACATGATGTCGTCGAGATCAACAAAATGATCCGCACGAGGCTTCCAAACGATAACAAGATCGTCATCGCCTCGACCCCCGTGTGGGTAGACGAGCATTATATGGATCTTCTGGACGGGGGTATCCTCCATGAGGCTGCACACTCGCTCTACACGACGATCGGGACGAGTGTCGACGTCGACAGGATGCTCGATATCCTGAACACGCACTACGACCCCGAGGTCGAGATTGAATTCAAAGTCAAGCTCATTCAGAAGCTTTGGAACATCTTTGAGGACGCGTACATCGAGCGTCTACTCATCGATCGATTCCTGGGAGCGCTTCCCAAGCTCCAGGTGGTTCACGAGTACGTCTGGAACCTTGAGAGGCCCGGTCGACTTCTGGAGCCCGGTGAAGTGGGCATGGACGCCGACGGCAACATGGTCAAGGGCATGGAAGTTATCGATCACTTCACGTGCTACCTCCGAGACAAGGTCGAGCACTACCTGAAGGGCGCTCCGGTCAATGAGTACAACCCTCAAGTGACTGATATCGTGGATCGTCTCTTCGCTGAAGAGGTTTCGGATAGTGATTTCACAGCGGACACCTATGATACCCTGGAGTTGGCTCTTCGGACCATCACCAAGCTGAACGACATCTTCGACCAAGCCGCACAGCAGAGCCAGAGCGGAGATCCCGGTGAGAGCGGCGATAGCGGCGAGTCTGGTGAGTCTGGTGAGTCTGGCGAATCCGGTGAGAGTGGTGAGAGCGGAGAGTCCGGCGAGAGTAAGTCCTCCAAGGGTTCACCGCAGGATTCCAAATCACAGCAGTCCAAGTCATCCAAAGACAAGTCGCAAAACGGAAGCTCGCCAGAGTGGCAAGAGCATGGTTCAGACGACGAGTCTAAGGAAGGCTCTCAGGACGACTCTGACGGCGATCAAGAGGGTGATGAGGGCACTGAGTCGGGTGAGGACGGAGAAGACGATTCTGAGGGCTCTCAGGGCTCTCAGGGAGGGGATGAGGGAGAAGACGAAGACGGTGAGGACGGTGAAGGCGGTTCTCAAGGTGATGAGGACGATGACGAGGAGGGTGAAGACGGGGATGACGGTGAGTCTGAAGGTTCCTCGAATGGCGAGAACGGTGAGGATGAGGATGAGGGTGAAGACTCTCAGGACGGGGATGACGCGAAGGGTGATGACAAGGAAGACGGTGAGGATTCTGACAGTGAGGGCGACCAAGATAATCCGAGCAATGGTCTGACCCCGCGTAACATGCCCAAGTGGGATAACGAGGTGCTCGACGCGCTGTCCAAGGCTCGTGAGGCTGAGAACGTCAAAGACCACACCGATGCGATGCAAGACGCTTACGACGACGTTACCACGGACGGTGCGCCCCCCACGGTTCACCCCTACACCCGAGATCAGGACGAGATCGTCGAGATTCAGGCTACCATGACTGAGTATGAGGATCGCATCTACAACCAAATGATCGATGCGTGCATGAAAGAAACTGTCGCGCTTCGGCCTCGAATGCTCTCATTCTTCAGGGGTCAGAAGAAGACGCGTCGAGTGCATCGTCAGGAGAAGGGCCGTCGACTGGGCCGTACCGTAAGTGAGGTGATTTACCGCGAAAAGCCGCGCCCCTTCCAAAAGAAGACTGAGCGTAAGATGCGAAACAGCGTGGTGTCTCTCGTGCTCGACGAGTCGGGTTCGATGCGAAGCTACGAGTATCAGGCGCGCATGATTCTGGCGTCCCTGGCGCTCACCATCGGCGAGCTTCGAATCCCCCACGAAGTGATTGGCTTCACGTCCTCGAACAAGTCTGCGGTCCAACTGGACCCGAATGACGACTGGTACGATGTACAGCGTCAGTTCACCCGAATTCACCCGCTGCGGTTCCGCATCTTTCGCAAGTTCGACGAACCCTTCAACGTCAACTCCTACCGCAAGCTGACGCACACGGACGCTTCTGGACTCACCCCGCTTCCTGATGCAATCGAGTTCGCGGGCAGTCGTATCGTAAGGCGCAAGGAAGAGCAGAAGATCATGTTCATCGTGACTGACGGCCAGCCGTGTTACCAAGAAATGAATTGGAGCGACGCTGACTACATGACCATGATGCAAAATCAGGTCGACAGCTTCAAGAAAATGGGAGTCGAGGTCCTCTTCGTCGGCGTGGGTTACGATGCCTCATACGTCACGAAGTTCGAGAACTCGGTGTTCATCTCCAACTCGGCTTCCTTCGGCGCCACGTTCTCTCAGTTCCTCATGGAGCAGATGCAGAGGCTGCTTCAGGGTTGAACCTTGACCTTGCTTCGAATCCCGACGATCTTTTTGAAGGTCGTCGGGATTTTTCTTTTCAAAACCAACCGAGTTCGTGCTATAAAGAATGGGAAGAGGGATGAGAGGAAGCTCTTAACCCGACCACAAACCCTGACCGCTCAAAGGTGAATACCATGCGTATCGACAAGCACATCATTCATGAGAACAGTACCCTGTACATCTCGCTGGACGTCCTTCTGAAGATGCTCGGCATCTCGGATGCTGATCGTCAGTATTGGTACAACTACGACGCTCAGACCAAAAACATCGAGAAGATCAAGAACCCTATGGACGGTCGCAAGAAGGTCTACAACCTCGACGCCGCGCTGAAGATTGTCTCTCAGACCCGTCGGGGAATCCTCTCGTGGGGATGCAACCTTGACTACGTAGACCCGAGCGACGAGGATTACCTCAACGTCCAGGCTCGCATCATGAGCTACTTTGAGTCCAGCATTTACCTGAACTCCGGGTACACGGCTCAAGAGGCTCGTGAGATCATGGAGATGGCGGTCAAGCTTCAACCTCCGGGGACCTCCACGACCTTGGTGCCTGAGAACTCCACGACGATGGCTATGGCGTCGTCGGAGCCGACTCCCGGCGTAGACTACGTCTTCGTGGGTGAGGACGGTTACGTTTCGATTCGCTCCGGCTTGACTCCCGTGTTCGGTGAGACCGAGATCTTCGGCAAACATCCAGACTTCGATCGTCTCTTCGACTTCGTGCAGAAGACGTGCTTCGGTTGGATTGACGAAGCCGACGACCAGTGCATGAAAAAGTGTCACCTCCAGGGTCCATGTGCGGCGAAGCGCAATGAGCTTCTCCAGAGCCTCGCCCTCGATGAGGAGCAGAAGGACGCTGCCAACCTGCGGCACGTCGAGGTCCGTGGACGACTCCAGAAGGCTTCGAGCCGCCGTAACAAGGTGAGCGGCAACGTCAAGGACTGGATGAACACGTCAAAGGACTCCTGAGCCCCAGGAAGCCCGTCTAAGACCTCTCAAGGGTGTGGGGTAGGCCCTACCCCTCCCACAACTTAAACTCCCTTCTACGCGGCTATAAGAAGCTCTGGAGAAGGGAGTTTTATTTTACCTGGAATTGAGGACCCCTCCCCTTCCTTTTCTATTCACGAACTTTCCTGAGAGGCTTTAAAATCTCAGGAAGTGGGTTACAGGCTTCCCACAGAAAACAAAAGGCTCATTAGGAAGGTGACACCACGAAGCCTCGGTGTCACATGCCATGAAGATAGACCGGATCACGCTCAGAAGAGTAGGACGATGGATCTCCGAGAGGAGATGAACTCCTTGGGCATCCCAGAAGGGAGACCTTGTGACCCGTTAGATAAAAGACTCGCTTCGATGGACTGGTGAGATCCCAGAGAACAAGCAGTCGTCTATCTCTTCGGCTAAGTAATCCGAGAAGACCCGTTCAGGTCTTCTCACTCGAAGAGACCTCCAGTCATACCAGAAGAGACATCACCTTATGAAGACCTCTCATCCGACATCTTACTCTCTTGTCTTCCGACAGGAGAACTCGGATCAGATCTTCTTCTTGATCTTCTCTACTGATCTCTATAGTATGATCCTGATCTCTTTCTCTATATATAGAGAGATGAAACTTCTTTACTACTTGAAAAACAACTCTAACAAATTCACCTACAGCTTGAACAACAGCTTCAAATACAACATAACCTATATAAGCAACAGCAAAAGCAAATGCTATAGAAGCTTGAAAAGCTCGAACAGGTAATGCTGGAGAAGATCGTGTAGCTAGAAGGTCCCCGTACAGGGGAACTCAAAACACGACAAGAATTGAGGAAGTACAGACGAACACTAGACCTGAGAGGCATGACCTCTTCTTAGCTGGACAGTAGAACGGGAGATTGAGAATGTGAGCATGAAGTCGTGACAGACACGAGGAGACCTCTTCTCTAGCATCCTTCTTAGGGATAGCTACATGAGGATGGGTAGAAAATCAGAGGAGGAGGATCTTCGTAGGAGAGTTTCAGGTTTTAGACTGAAAGTCATCCCAATACCGTTGTATCTTGAGTATAGCCTTAGTGAATCAAGCAGTTGAGCTTGAAACTCTTCCTAGACTTAATTCTCAGACGACACAGGTGAACCAAGATGATGTATGACCCGATTGAAGTAGCTCCTCCCGAAGATATCCTTTCGACCTTCATCAAGTCCCTCGTGGCTTACCCGGATGAGGTTGAGATCACGAAGACGGATTCTCCAGGATCTACTATCCTGACGATTGATGTTCTCCCCGAAGATAGGGGCAAGATCATTGGACGAGGAGGATCGATCATCAAGTCATTGAACACGCTCTTCCGTGCTCTTGGGGGTAAAATCGGGAAGCAGATCGTCCTTGAGATTCAAGACGAACACTGAGCTTCCCTTCTCTGACCCCATGATACGAAGAGGTTACATAATGCGTGACAACCCACCCCAGATCGAAAACGTAGGTACAGTCGTGATCCCAGTTTCTCAATGGAAACTGGGGCAGCTTCTTCTATGGCTTCAGAGAAAAGACTATACGAGAGGAGAACCCTGTCCCCTGGACATTTCGATGTTCCCTGAGTCAGGAGAGTTCACTCTTGAGAATGTCCCCAACGATGGAGAGGTCTTCCATACCTTTCGAGAAGTTCGCTTCGAGTCTGGAGCAGTGCTGGGGGATCTTCCAAAGATCCTGTGTGTCTTCGACAGGATGAGGTTTACTCTTCCTACGAAGATGAACTCCAAGGTTCACTTGAACCAGGACCATGATAAAGAGCACATGGCAATCGAAGCCAAGCAGATCTTGGAAGATGAGCACGGGATCGTGATCAACTTGACCTTCCTTCAAGAGGCTCTCTTGGGGAGTTCTATTTACGCCGAGAGCCTTGATGCTCAGGACCTAGTGTCAAAGGTCCTGACGAATGTCAACAATACGCTACACACCACAAGAGATTGAATATGAGTTACACCGTGCTCAGCAAGCTACTCAGTCAGTATCCCATTGATGGTACTGACGCTTTTGCTAACTACCACCCACATATCCAGACGGCGCTCAAAGAGCTTCGCTCATTCGACGACCCTTTCTTCGTGAACCTTGACAACTGGGGTACGTTCCTCACCGACCTCCCTTTCATGGAAGGTGAAAGTGGTGTGATTCTGGGATTCATTGCGGACTTCGTGGACACCTTGAGGACTCCATGGGAGCATGAGTTGATTTCAGAGGTTGAAGCATCGCTCACCGACGATTCGACCTCCGAACCGGTGAGCGATGAGGAACTCGAAGAGTACATGCTGGATCAAGCTGAAAAGGCCATGCAAGAGGAAGGCTTTGACGTAACCGAGGTTGACCCAGAGGATATCATCTCAGCGGTTACTGTTGACCCTACGCCTTCTGTTGAGCCCTCCAAGAGGTTTTCGCCTCTTCTGCTTCATGCTCCTGAGCATCCCAATATCGTGAACAAGGTGTCGGAGAGGCGTAAGATGTTCAAGGAAGGGGAGGTTTCGCCCCCTCCGATTTACGGGTTCACGAAGTCTGCTCCTCTGGAGAGGATTTTGGATTCAGAGGAGGTGATTGATCCTCTGTTTAAGACCTCCGCTTTGCAGAAGAGGTTTGAAATCACTAGCTCGCCTGGAGTCAGATCGTCTACGGTCGTAGAGGCGCCTAAGCCCAAGTTCCGACTCACTCCGACTCTCACACGTTCTACGGTGGAGCTTCGAAAGAGCGACTTGCTGGAGCTGCTTCAGCAGATGATCGAAGAAGAGATCCTTCGTGTCTCGATTCCCACTATCGTGTCTTCGGACAACAGTAAGGACTCAGCGCAGGTTGACTACAACTTTGACATCACGGATCTTCGTGAGAACGGGGATGGGACTTTGAGCCTGGACTTTGAGATGAAGTCCACTCCCGTCAAGCGAACCCCGACCGACGTCAGGGAACTCTCAACCCTTTGGGAAGACGCTCCCGATGTGTCAACCGAATTTAATACGACCCCGCCCGAGCTGCCCACCTTTGAAGCATTTGGTGAAGACGTAGTAGACCCTCGTCATAACATGTCTTCGGAAGAATTGGAGAGACTTTGGGTGAGTAACCCTGACCTCTCAGAGATCTTCGACAGCGAGAAGCATTGATGCTTGTCAAGACGGAGGTAGTGTGCCCCGAAGTTTGGGGGGAGCGGGAGCGTATAGCCCTTCTCCCCCCTCTTCGCATGGATGACAGGTTGTTCTTGAACTTTGTTATCCCTGAAGTGGGTGAAGTGAATGGCCTCTTCGTCGTGACAGATGTCTTGCATATCCACGAAGGTAGAGGCTACGTGCAGAGGCTTCGAGTTCAACCTGAGTGAGGGGTTGACATGAATCGACTTTTGCCTTATTCTTACCACAGGAGTTCCAGAACCCCTGTCAATTCGAGAGACCCTCATGAAAATTAAAGTCTGCCAGCGCCAGTACGATTACTACGAGTCTTTGCCTAAGACGTCTACCCTTTTAACGAGGTTGATGCGTGAGTTCACGTTGTCTTACCCGACTGCTACGGATGTTCTAGACAAGATTAACGCCAAAGGCTGTGAAGAGGTCTTCGAGGTTTACCCCGACGTAGACTACATACCAATCCCCTCTTTCGAGGGTGACACTCGCCGTTTATTCTGGCTCTCATCGGATCAGTATCAGTGGCTTCAGGACAAATTGGAAGAGGCTGTAGGAGGTGCTTACTATGAGAACCTGGACAACCTCACCATTTCTCAACGGGATGAGATCCTGAGATCCTTCGAAGCCATGTTCTATCCACATCAGTTGAATTCGGAAGACAAGCAGAAGCTTGTTCAGATGGCAAGGCAACATTTCCTCGGGGTAAGGGACCTTGACATTTCTTCCTCTTCGGAAGCTGTTGAGATCATGGCGTGGCTTCAGTTCCAAATTGAAACTGGGTCTACGGTTTCCGAGGCCGTGTCAGAGTTCTTCCGGTGCATGTCTACTGAGGTGGAACCTGTCCATTTGGCTACGGCATACAGTGCGGTAGCTGAGGTGCTCTACGATGAGGCTGAGCGTTTGATTGAGGAGGGCTTCGGGGGATGATCTTTTAATACAAATCCCTAGGAAAACCTCTTAGGGAGACTCATACCCGTGCATCAGACCATACCTAAACTCGACACGGATGAAGCTCTCATCATCACACGAGCCTTTAGCGAGGCTCTTCTGTCTACGGATCAGACACAACTCACGTACCATCAGGTTAACGGAGTGCGTCTAGAGCTTCCCTCGTATCAAAACGGCTTCGTCTTCCTGTCACAGGAAGACTTCGAGAAGATCTTAGATATCTTCGAGGGTGAAGAGTACGGTTCGAGGTTGAGAGCCCAATGGGAATTGGGCCTTCCGAATCCTACGTATTACGACCAACTTTTGACCCAAGCCGTAAACGCGGCATTCCCAGTAACGGAGTGATTATGACTGAGAAGAAAGACCTACCCGAGACACCTGAAGTCGAAGAGACTGTTGAAGCTGAAGCGACTCCTGTAGAGGAGGAAGGCAAGGATCTTATCGCTCTGGCGTGCCGTGCTGTGCGAAGAGACGGCAGCAAAGGTTGTGGTGGAACACAAGCCGAAAGGATCGTGATCCCCAACGGCCCCACCTTCTACGTGTGTCAGCAGTGTTCCCAGCGTTGGATTCCAGTGGATATCGGTGGTTCTTACCCGTATTGAGAGATTCTCCGCATGAAAGCCCAAGCCCTCCCGTTCACTTCGGGAGGGCTTTCTTTGTTTTGAGCATGAGGAGTATACGATGACGCTCGACGATATTCTAGGTCAATCCCACGCGACGCGATTCCTTCGTGGTGTCTTGACTTCACAGCGGTTCCCGAAGGCCATGGTTTTTCATGGTCCTCCTGGAGTAGGTAAAGGGTTGGCAGCGCGCACCTTCGGTTTTGAAGCGACGCATCTGGGAGACCTTGATTTGCAAGAACAGTCGCGTCTCATGCTCGATGCAGGGGATCACCCGGAGTTGAACTTCTACACCCCATCTGACTGCTACACGGAAGCTGAACTGGCCAAACGCAAGAGCGAGCCTACCTGGAAAGTGGGTAAGATTCGTGAGTTCTTGAAGGTACTCGATGAGCCTGTTGTATTTGGAGCCCGTCGTACCGTGGTGTTCGAGGATTTCGAGAAGGTTCCCTTTGGGCAGGCTTCGATTCCTGATGCCTTTCTCAAGATTCTGGAAGATGGGGTCGACAATACGACCGTCATACTCACTACACAAGATCTTGATAAGCTCCCAGGGACGCTACAAGCTCGTCTAACCGCCGTGAGGTTCTCCAGGCTCACACCTACCCTCGTGTCCTCTTTGTTGCCCTCCTACGGCTCAGAAGAGCATTTTGAGCTGGCGTGTCGTCTAGGTAGGGGCAGCGTCGATGAGACCCTGGATTTCCTGAAGCCCGCAGACGGAAGCCTTTCGGGACATGACCTACGTAAACGAGCGCTTACCCTCCTCCGTTTGCTGCACACGACACCGGGAGGAAGGGTTCTTCAGTTCCTTTCGGCACTCCCCGATCAAGATGCCGTGAAGTTCTTTGTAGTGCTCAAGTCAGTCTACACGGATCTCCTCCTAGTGGAGTCAGGGATTGCCTCGGGTCTAAGTAATGAGGACTGCTATGAGGACCTCATTACTATAGTAGAGAATTTCGAGGGGACCTTGGCGAAAGGGCTAATCTCCTTGAGGACACTTTTTGATCGAATGGACCGCCCTGGTATTCGGTTCACGCATCAACTCAAGGCAGCTATGCTCGACTTGAAGATTCGCACGACACCGAGACCCTCATGATTGACTGGACCAAAAAACCGAAGACTGTGCTCCTCACGGGAAACAGTGAGTTTCTTAAAGAACGTGAAATCGACGGGGCAGTGAAGGCTCTTCCCGGCTACAGCCTCTTGGAGTTCGATGCCAGCTCTGATATGGAAGGTGTCGAACTAACTCTGACCTCAAGATCACTCTTTGCTGAGAAGAAGCTTGTCGTTATTCGCTCTATAGGGGAGGCTAAGTCCCGGCGTAAGATTCTTACGGAATACTGCGCCAATCCTCAAGACGATATAACCCTTATTCTGTCCTCAAGACACCAAAAGAGACTCCTCAAGTGGGTGACCACGAGTCTAAAGGTTGAGGAGAAGCAGAAGCTCGACGAGATGCCCTCGTGGGAGCTTTCTGATTGGGTTGTGGATGAGGGACGCGCGAGGGGACTTTCGGTCTCCAAGAGCTTCGCTGAAGCGATCGTCTTGAATGTGGGCACGGATCTTTACTCGTTGACCAATGAGCTAGACAAGCTTTCAGTCTATTGTGAAGATCGCACCAACGTTGAAGTAGCTGACATCGAAGCTGTGTTGTTCCAGCACACGTCATTCTCCCCCTTTGAGGTCGTAGACCTCTGGGCTTCAGGTGAAATGAGCGGGTCTTCGAGAATGTTTTTGGCTCACCTAGATAATACCCCGTCGACCGAATGGATGAAATCGGTTTTGGTGATTATGGGATCACTTCAAGACAGGGTAGAACACCTTCTTAGAGCCCGAGACATGAAAAGTAGAGGCAAGTCGTCTAACGACATCGCGAAAAGTCTTGGAGTATCGACGTACATCTACCTGAATCGACTGACCCCTCAATTGACAGCGAGGAAATCAGTGGCCTTGGAAGATGCCTACATCGAGTTAGCTGATATTGAATCCAAAATCAAGATGGGAGGTCCTGGCAAGTTGTTGCTGGAGTCCTTCCTACTTAGACATTAATTTTTGACCTTACGGAGAAACTAGAACATGGCAATTTTCAACACACTTATGGCCCGAGAGAATTGGATCTCGAAGTATCAGTATGCGGGCGAGACAGAGCTTGGGACCTTTTTGAGGGTCGCACGAGCTTGTGCTGAAGCAGAAAGGAATTACGGTGGTACGGACGCAGACGTTGAAAAGTGGACAGACCGCTTTGCGAAGACTCTAATCGACTTCGAGCGTCTGGACGTACCTGAGACCGGGGAAGACGTCTACGTGGACCCAGACGGGACACACTGGCGTGCAACGGGCCTTCGAGCGACTACGGGAGGACGTATCACTGCCAACGCAGGTACGGACTATGAGAAAGCGACTCCTTGGAACTGCTTCATCAATTCTCCAGTCAGCAACGCGACGATCTCGTACAAGAAGCGCGTCACGAACACTGACAAGGTGATCGATGCAGTCATCAAGACGGAGCAGACGCCGGACAACTTGACGAACATCTTCCTCACCCTCCTCGAAGCTGCTGAGACGCTTAAGAGCGAAGGCGGCTACGGAATGAACTTCGGATTCATTCGTCCGCGAGGAGCCCTCATCGAAGGTGTTGGTATTCGCCACCCCGGTGTGGTATCCTACATGGAGTTGTGGGACAAGATGTCTTCTATGATCGTCAAGGGCGATAACGACGGCTACGTGGATGGGATCGAAAACCATCTCGCGCGTGAACTGTCTCCTTACGTTGTGGACAAGTTCGAGAAGAAGCAGCCTCGGAAGGGCGCTATGATGGGAGTTCTTCCTATCTGGCATCCCGATATTGAGGAGTTCATCCGAGCGAAGCAAGAGTCAGGTAGGCTAACGAAGTTCAACATCTCGGTTCTCGTCGACGACGCGTTCATGACCGCTGTGGAAGAGGATACAGTATACGACCTTCACTTCGATGGAGAGGTGTACAAGCAAGTTCAAGCCCGTGATCTGTACGATCTCATCATGAAGAGCACGTACAACCGCGCTGAGCCTGGAGTTCTGTTCTTCGACAACATGAACCGCGTTAACCCTCTCATTTACCTGGGACCCGTCACGGCTTCAAACCCCTGTGGAGAAATTCCAGGCTCTTCTTTCCTTGATAAGGGCTACACTCCTGCCGATTATATGAAGAAGTACACCGAGTCTTGGGACGATCACTTGATCGGCTTCACGACGGTCTGCCTTCTCGGTTCGGTGAACTTGACACGCTTCGTCAAGGAAGATCGGACGTTCGACTATGAGGCTTACGCTGAGACTGTTGCAGGTCTTGCCCGTCTTCTGGAGAACGTCAATGATACTGGCGTCGTGCCTCTACCTGCTTACGAGTGGGCCGTCAAGAACATCCGTCAGTACGGTATGGGAATCAACGGTCTAGGCTCCGTGCTCTACATGATGGGCCTTCCTTACGGCTCCGAAGCTGGAAACGAGTTCGTTGAAGAGATTCACCGCATCAAGGATGATGTGTCTCTTCGTACGTCAGCTCTTCTCGCAAAGGAGCGCGGACCGTTCCCGATGTATGACGAAAGGTACCTTGACACGCCGTACTTTCGAGACTACTGTCAGGCTTCGGAAGAGACCATGGCTCTTGCTCGCGCTCATGGTGTACGTAACGCCAAGCGCTTGACGAACCCACCCTTGGGGAACTCCTCGGTGATCTGTGGGTCCGTTTCTAACGGAATCGAGCCTGTATTTTCGTTCAGCTACGAGCGTACCATCATTGCGGATGAGTGGCCCGAAGGCTTGACACGTGAGAACGTGAAGACTATCTTGGATGAGACCACTGCGGGAGACGCTGTGGTGTGGCGTGGTGAGTTCGACGGAGCCGTGTGGTACTACGAGCCCCACAACAGGGGTCTTTGCTTCATTGACGAAGTGGCCGATTACGGTTACTCTTGGGTTCGCGAGAACCACCCCGAAGACCTGGAGTCGAATGCGGACTACCTCGTCAGTGCACAGGACCTTCCGGTTCAGACACACGTAAGCGTCCAAGCTCTTGTCCAGGCGAACTGCGATCAGAGCGTCTCAAAGACTGCGAACGTTCCGGCAGACTACCCCTTCGAGGACTTTAAGGACCTCTACATGTCGGCTTGGAAGGCGGGTCTCGTGGGGTTCACCACCTATCGTGCAGGTTCCATGGAGGCTGTCCTGGCAGTCAAGAGTGATGCAACCGTAGAAGAGGTTGTACCCACCGCAGATAGCCTTCTTGAATTGCTCAAGACAAGTGGTAGGGTTCCCGAAGATGCTCAAGTTACGGAGACGGGGGTGGTTATCCGTGAGGTCTACCTTCCCGAAGAGTTCTCCAACGGTATCACGAAGAAGATTCGTGCTGACGGTAACAAGTATTACTTGCACCTCAGCTACCTCCCCGAGGATGACCAGCATCCCATCGCTCTGTGGATTCACTCCAACGGCCTACAGGCCGGTGAGTACGTGTCCTTGAACCGTGCTGTGCGGTCTGTGACGACGCTCCTCTTGGAGGAGGGAGTAGGAGCCGACCTTGTGTTGGATCAAGTGGAGAAGGTTCGTGATGACCTCCACCATGTCAAGCTCGGCAAGATGATCGGTATGGCGCTTCGACACTGCATCTCAATGCAGCGCATCATTGAGGTCCTTTCCGACCTTGAAGGTGACCACATTGCGTCCACCGTGACGGCAGTGCGTAAGTTCCTCAAGATGCACATGTCGGATGGCGTTGAAGCTGTAGGGGTCACGTGCGCGGCTTGCGGGTCCAACAATGTCATCTACGAGAGCGGGTGTGACAAGTGCCTGGACTGCGGGCATTCTGGGTGTTCATAATTCTCGTATAATTGACCTCAATCACGACCTGCTCTCGGCGGGTCAAGCATAATCCTTCTATGAATAGGGGCGATCGTCGAAAAGACGATCGCCCTCTTTTTATGGAGCATGTCGTGAGTGACCTCGGGTACGAAATCATCATTCGGTGTAACGAAGCCGCTAAAGACAACCTTGAGCCCCTGTTGAAGACCCTTCAAGCATTGGGCGACATGGGGTGTACAAGAGACTTCAAGGTTTGTGAACCTGATACCTTGTCCCATTTGGACTTGGAGCACGAGCATACTTTTGACGGCGATGGTCCTGACCGAATCACTGACCTGCACGTCCGAAAGGATACTGATATGAATTTGAAATCATCTTTGATTAGGCTTGGCAGTGAGCAACCGGAGCTTCGACCTTACCTTCGAAAGGTTCTCGCTTCCTTGGAGAAAGCCGCCTCAAAGAGCAGTCTAGCTCTCTTGCACGCAAGGTTCGTATCTCAGGTAGAAGCTGTCCTGGACGACCTGTCACGAACTTCTCCTGTAGACGGGTCTTCTGTGCGTCTACAGTTGAGTCTCTCGGTGTCGAGAGGTCATGCAACTCTACTTTATCAGGCTCCCTGGCACACGAGGATGAAAGAACTTGACTTTCCTGTCACGAGTTCTCCTGAAGTCGTTGCTCTTCTTTTGATGACGCGTCTAAATGACGACCTAAAGTCGACACGAAGGTCTTCGTCGGACAAGCCCCTTACCCGTAGGGAGCTTGATACGCTTGCAAAGGCTAATGTGTACCTGATGGATGTAGAGATGGATGGAGGAGTCCTACCTCCTCGTATCCAAGAGATCTCTGAGTTACGTCGTCGCTATACCCTTTCAGAATCGCGTGAGATTCTGGACTATTTCTACCATAACGCCCCTGGCAACTACTGAGGATACCTTCATGTCTGAATTGAAAGACCAACTCATCAAGATCGGCGAGAGCAATCCCGATCTCCGCCCTCATCTTCGACCTATCTTGGACAAGGTGGCTTCGCGCAAGGTCGAAGCTGCTACCTCCAAGTTCACGTTGAAGGGCACCTCCAGCTTCTTGAAAATGGAAGGCATGGACGCTCTGGAGAAGGCTCTCCAAGGTCTCTGCACTATCGAGAACCTGGAACTGTCTCTTATACACATCTGACGCTGCCGACGAATAGAGAGGT
>OJEP01000105.1_pt1 | contig 48048 bp, 44 predicted proteins | sample 1593761 | NCBI WGS metagenome assembly OJEP01 (sample SAMN05416783, study PRJEB24817) | seawater metagenome | isolation source: Sea water | place: Canada:Atlantic | collected 2013-11
ATCAACCGGCGTCATGCTTATTAAGTACGAGATCAGTTTGCATTTAAACACGCGGTAAACCCATCCATGGGCGCTCTGCCACAGCATCCATGCTGTGGAAGGTTTTGAATGCCTTCTACTCTCACTCCTATCAACCGGCGTCATGCTTATTAAGTACGAGATCAGTTTGCATTTAAACACGCGGCAGACTCATCCATGGGCGCTCTGCTAAAGCATCCATGCTGTGAAGGTTTTGAATGCCTTCTGCTCTCACTCCTATCAACCGGCGTCATGCCTATTGGATTGTGAGTTTTAGCGTGTTCCGCACTTTTATTCAATGGCAACTGTAGAGCCTAGCTATCAAAAGAGGGGAAGTGAATGCCAGTACTAAACCCTCTGCGGCAAGGATGCCATAGGTAACCCTTCACCCATCTCTAACCAGCTATCTGTTTCCAAAGCACGGCACGCAATAAGCTAGCAAGATGTAGTGAGTGAGTACGAGGGAGGAGCCCCCATGGACGGGTTTACGGCGTGCTCCAAACTCGTACTCGCTTACTGCATCATCTATTTTAATGGCGGAAGTGGCGCATGCCAGTGAACACCATGGCGATGCCGTGTTCGTCGGCTGCATCAATCACTTCTTGGTCGCGCATTGAGCCACCAGGCTGAATAACGGCTTTAATGCCAGCTTCTGCGGCAGCATCAATGCCATCGCGGAATGGGAAGAAAGCGTCAGATGCCATTACAGAGCCTGCTACTTCTAGGTTTTCATCAGCGGCCTTAATACCTGCAATTTTTGCAGAATATACGCGGCTCATTTGACCTGCGCCCACACCCACTGTCATACCGTCTTTACAATATACAATGGCGTTAGATTTTACGTATTTGGCAACTTTCCAGCAGAACATCAAATCACGAAGTTCGTCATCTGAAGGCTTAAGTTTGGTGACTACTTGAAGGTCTTCCATTTCAACCATGCCAAAGTCGCGCTCTTGAACTAGCAGCCCGCCGTTAACACGTTTGAAGTCGTAACCGTCTGTTAGTTGACCAGCCCAATCACCACACGCTAATAAGCGTACGTTTTTCTTTGTGCTGACAATGTCTTTTGCTTCGTCGCTAACGATAGGTGCAATAATCACTTCTACGAACTGACGATCCACAATCGCTTGTGCCGTTTTCGCATCTAACTCGCGGTTAAACGCAATAATGCCGCCAAACGCAGAGGTTGGGTCGGTTTTAAACGCGCGGTCGTAGGCAGACAAAATGTCTTCGCCAATAGCTACACCACAAGGGTTAGCGTGCTTAACAATAACGCAAGCTGGCTCTTCGAATTCTTTAACGCATTCTAGGGCAGAGTCGGTGTCGGCAATGTTATTGAACGACAATTCTTTACCTTGAAGCTGAGTGGCCGTAGACACTGACGCTTCTTGAATATCGTTTTCAACGTAGAAAGCAGCGCTTTGATGGCTGTTTTCACCGTAACGCAAATCTTGTTTCTTGCTAACCTGAACGTTGAATGTACGTGGGAATTCGCTGTGCTCATGTCCGCAGTCGTCTTCGCAATCGGTAGCATCAATACGTGCGCCAAAGTAGTTAGCAATCATGCCGTCGTATTCAGCAGTATGCTCAAACGCTTTAATCGCTAGGTCGAAGCGGGTTTTGTAAGTCAGTGAACCTTCGTTTGTTTCCATTTCAGCTAGAACGCGGCCGTAGTCGGCAGCTTTAACAACAATGGTTACATCTTTATGGTTTTTAGCCGCAGCGCGAACCATGGTAGGGCCGCCAATATCGATATTTTCAATAGCGTCTTCTAACGTGCAATCGTCGTTAGCCACTGTTGCAGCAAATGGGTAAAGGTTCACTACCACCAAATCGATTGGAGCAATGTTGTTTTCGACCATTACCGCTTCATCAATACCACGTCGAGCCAAAATGCCGCCATGAATTTTAGGGTGAAGGGTTTTTACGCGGCCAGCCATAATTTCTGGGTGACCTGTGTGGTCAGACACTTCTGTTACTGGCAAGCCAGCTTCAGCGATGAGTTTAGCAGTACCGCCCGTCGACAGAAGTTCCACCCCAGCGTTATGCAGCGCGGTGGCGAAATCGAGGATACCGGTTTTATCAGAGACACTTAATAGAGCACGTTTAATGGGTTTTGGTGTTTGCATAAAATATAAGCTTCAAAGTTAAGAGTGGTGAAACAAAAAGAGCACCTGTAGGTGCTCTTCGGTGGGCTAGGCCCGGTGATTTTAGTTCATGCCGTACTGCTTCAGCTTTTTGCGAAGCGTGCCACGGTTGATTCCCATCATGATGGCAGCGCGGGTTTGATTGCCGCGGGTGTAAGTCATAACTTCTTCCAGCAGCGGGGCCTCAACTTCGGCCAGTACCATTTCGTACAGATTATCGATGTTGGCGTTGTCCAGTTGCTTCAGGTATTTGTTAACCGCTTGCTTTACTGAGTCACGAAGTGGCTTTTGTGCTTGCGTTTGAGAAGGCGTAGTTACTGTAGTAGTAAAAGGTGAAGTCACGTTTTGATCGAACATAATACTGTCTTGCTCTTAAGTTAGTCATTACTATGCTGCAGGAGAAATCTGTCGGGTTTCTCGATTCTGCAGCGCTTCAAAATAAGCGTTTAGTGCTTCAAGTTGCGCTGACGCATCCTCGATAGCGTTGAACGATTTACGAAATTGACGATCCGTATCGTGTTCCGAGAGATACCAGCCCACATGCTTGCGGGCAATTCTTACACCGGCGACTTCACCGTAGAAGCTTTGTACATTAGCGACGTGCTCGTGCAAAATCTCATACTGTTCAGACAATGGTGGTGGCTTTAGGTTCTCGCCAGTTTCTAGGTAATGCAGGATCTCTTTAAAAATCCAAGGATTGCCTTGAGCACCGCGACCTATCATCACACCATCTGCACCGGTACAATTCAGTACCTGTTGTGCTTTTTCAGGAGAGGTAATATCTCCGTTGGCAATTACGGGTATCGAAATTGCCTCCTTTATACGACGGATAGTGTCAAACTCCGCCTCTCCTTTGTACATACAAGCTCGCGTTCTACCGTGAACAGCCAGTGACTGTATGCCGTTTTGCTCAGCAATGCGGGCTATCTCAACCCCATTGCGGTTATCGGTATTCCAGCCGGTACGAATTTTAAGTGTTACAGGAACATCTACAGCATTAACCACTGCTTTAATGATTGATTCCACCGTGCTCGGGTACTGAAGCAACGCGGAACCTGCCAGTTTCTTATTCACCTTTTTGGCTGGACAACCCATGTTGATATCGATGATTTGCGCACCGTTCTCAACATTAAATTGTGCCGCTTGGGCCATAAGCTCTGGATCAGCACCTGCAATCTGTACAGAACGAATACCTTCTTCGCCCTCATGATTCATTCGTGCTTGTGATTTTGCGGTATTCCATACCTTTGGATTGCTTGAAAGCATTTCCGACACCACAAGCCCCGCACCCATACGTTTACATAGTTGACGAAATGGACGGTCAGTCACGCCAGCCATTGGAGCCAGCATCAAATTGTTATCTAACGTATAGGAACCAATTCGCATATTTCGCCATCTAGAACTGCACAGAATTTATACACCCGGCTAAAACGGGGCGCTAAGTGTACGTGTTTTCGCAATACTTGAAAAGGCTAAAAATCACACAAAATTTCACTCTATGGGCTTGACAGTGAAAAAAAACTGTAACATTAGCCATCTATCACCGTTTTGCAGAGTGAATTTTAATCAAATCTCTCAAAGGCCGCGAATTGAAAGGCATTGAAAGACAAAAAATTTACATTTAGGCGAGTTTTTTACCAGACACTCGCGCCCATTCTCCATCAATCGCGCTCTCATCAAGGGCAAAATCGCGGGTGTAGGCAGCTTCAATTTTGGTTACTTGTTCAGCAAGAATGCCGGAAAGGACGAGTAAGCCCGACGGTTTACAGTAAGATGAAATAACATCTTGAAGCTCTAGAAGTGGGCCAGATAATATATTCGCCATTACTACATCGGCCTCTAGCGTGGGTTGGTCAGCCGGCAGATAAACATCAAGCCTGTCTTCAACGCCGTTACGGCGGGCATTTTCTTGTGTGGCTTGAAGCGCTTGTGGGTCGATATCAATGGCGACGACTCGCTTAGCGCCTAATTTAAGTGCCGCTAGGGCTAAAATGCCTGAACCACAACCAAAATCCACAACCACTTTATTAGCAACGTCGATACCGTCTAACCAACGTAAGCACAGGGCAGTTGTAGGGTGAGTACCCGTTCCAAAGGCAAGGCCTGGGTCTAGCATCACGTTAACGGCATTAGGGTCTGGCACATCACGCCAGCTCGGGCAAATCCATAAGCGGGTACCAAATTGCATAGGGTGGAAATTATCCATCCACTCACGTTCCCAGTCTTTGTCTTCAAGTGGCTCTAGTTTGTATTTAAAATCTGAACCTAGAATGCGCGCTTTGCCTAATCGTTTAATGATGGCTTTCATGTCATCGGTGGCTTCAAACAAGCCCACCACTTGCGTGTCGGGCCACAGCATAATTTCACCAGGCTTAGGCTCGTACATAGGCGTGTCTTTCGCATCTACATAGGTTACCGCTTGCGAACCGTTAGCGCTTAGCATATCGCCAATTGATTCAGCGTATTCTGAGGAGGTATTTATTCGTAACTGTAGCCAGGCCATATTCAAACATGTTCAAAGGGTTTGGCCATATTGTACCGCTTGGCTAGTTAAAGCGAAATCATAATGCTGGTAGCAACCCGTCAATTTCCCGTTCGTTTTCCCGCTTTACACAATAATTTTATGTAAAAGTGCCTTTTTTCATCAAACTTAAGTCTACATTTAACTTTTATTAGCCATTGTTTTTAAAGGGTTTATATAATGGTTAAGTCTTTTGGAGAATGGTTATTTATTGGCAAGTGTTTATAGTTAATAGGTGTTCCATTACTATTTCACCTTATGCACTATATTGTCGTACTTTTTATTATTTTGTTCTCTTCCAACGCCGCATTTGCAAAGCAAATTGAGGTGGTCGTGGGCTGGACAAAACCTCCCTATGTTATCTCAGAGCAAGATTCCGGCTTTGAGTTAGAACTCGTGCGGGCAATATTGCTTGAAATGGGGCATGACATGGCGCCGATTTACGTTCCTTTTGGACGCACCGCCAGCATAATGAAAAAGGGGGAGGTGGATATTGGACTAACCTTAAATCCAGGTCACGATATTGACCCCGCTATTCTGACTGATGCATACGTTTATTATCAAAATGTTGCAGTAAGCCGCACTGACAGAAACTTTGAAATTCACGAAATACAAGACTTAGTCGGGCATAGCGTGATTGCTTTTCAAACGGCAATATCGGTATTGGGTGAAGAGTTTAAAGACACGTTAGCCCATCAAAAAAACTATATGGAGCTTGCACAACAAGACCGGCAGGTTAGTTTGCTACTGCTTGGCAGCGTAGATGTGGCTGTGATGGATAGAAACATTTTTCAATACGTTAAACATCAGCTGCCTGTCGAAAAGCAACACGACACAACAATACACGAGCTGTTTCCCGTTTCCGCCTACAGTGCGGCTATTTCTGACGAGAAACTAAGAAACCAGTTTAATGAAGTATTGGCGCTATTCATAAAAGACGGCCGGTACCAGTCTTTACTTGATCAATTTGGTCTATTTAATTTTATTGAAGATCAGCCCATGCAACCGGCTAAAAAGTTGAATTAAGCTAAGATGAGTTTTTGAGTCTTGTGGCCTACCACTTCTAACGTACTACCCTTTTCCTTCAAATTTTTAACCTAATGTCTCTGTCCGAAACGCTTATTTCTAGCGTTTATCGCTTTTTTTGTGTCTTCATGGGTCGTGTTTGCCGAATAAAATGATACTTTGAACCTAGTTACTCACATGTTGCGTAGTAATCGTTTCAATCCACTACTAAGATATTTAAAACTAAAATGTAGATATCTTAGAAACTTGGGGACAAACCACATGAAGGCTACGCTACTTTACGCTGCCGTTATTTTACTTTGCACCGCGTGTGCACCATCTAAGCCGAACACAAAAAATGCATCTGTTGAGCGTTCAGACGACAGGGCTTTTTCAGTAGCTGTTGAGGCTTGGTTAGATAAATCTGCACTAGAACAAGCGCAGGCTATAGCAGCAGGTGAGTTGTCATCCGAGGCGTTAGTAAAAGGCTATCTCGCTAGAATCGAAAAGCTTGATGGTGATGTAAATAGTATTTTGGCACTTAACCCCAATGCCATTGAAGAAGCCAGAGCGGCTGATTTAGCACGTAAAAATAGAATGCGTAAAGGGCCGCTGTTTGGTATTCCAGTGTTACTGAAAGACAATATTGAAACCAGTGAGCTACCTACTACCGCAGGCGCGATGGCACTTGTTGATAATGACACAAAGCGAGATGCCCCCATTGTAGCTCGCCTTAAAGCCGCGGGCGCCATTGTGTTAGGTAAAACTAACCTCTCTGAATGGGCTAACTTTCGGTCTGAATCTTCTATTAGTGGTTGGAGCGCCGTAGGTGGGTTAACCCGAAACCCGCATATGTTATCTCGTAGTGCTTGTGGTTCTTCGTCGGGTTCAGGTGCTGCTATGGCATTGCGTTTAGCGTCGTTAGCCGTGGGCACTGAAACCAATGGTTCTATTATTTGTCCTTCTTCAATGAACGGTATTGTAGGATTTAAACCCACAGTTGGGCTGTTATCTCGTACGCACATTGTCCCTATCTCATATACCCAAGATACCGCAGGTCCTATGACCGCAAACGTTAACGATGCATGGTTAATGGCATCAATCATGGCAGGTGTAGATACAAAAGATAGCGCAACGCTAGAGGCTAGCAAACACATGCTTAATGCACCGCAGCAAAGTATGTTGGCGACCGATTTAAAAGGCGTGCGCGTAGGCGTTGTGCGTTACCGTCAAGGGGATAACCCTCATGTGCTTTCTACTTATGAAAAAGCCTTAAATAGCCTAACTGCCGCAGGCGCTGAGCTGGTGGAAATTAGCGACTTCAAACAACCTGAAAGTTTTTGGGCCGACTCTTATCAAGTGTTACTTAGCGAGTTTCATTACACATTAAACGAATACTTAGAAGGCAGTCCAGCGGACATTCCTGTGCGCAGTTTGTCGGAACTTATTACTTACAATCAAGCAAGCTCTCGAGAACTTGCGCTCTTTAATCAAGATATATTCGAAAAAGCAGTGAATACAGATGACATTAATAGCCCAGAATACGCTTCGGCTCTAGCCTTGGTAAGAGAAACTGCGAGAGACAAGGGTATTGATGCCCTAATGGCACAACATAAAGTTGATGTACTTGTGGCACCCTCAAATAGCCCGGCTTTTCTGATTGATGGCGTGTATGGCGATCATTCCCCAATGGGGTTTATTGGAATTGGGTATTTAGCGGCCATTGCAGGTTATCCGCATCTTACTGTACCAGCAGGAGAAGTGAAAAACCTTCCGGTGGGAATTAGCTTTATTGGCAAGCAATGGGACGATGAAAAAGTGCTACGCATTGGCAGTATATTTCAAGCAAAGCATGGGGCCTATATAAAGCCTGGTTTGTTACCGAGCCGACTACATAACCCCGCATTGTTAGACGCTGTGAAGGGGCTGTAACTCGTTATAGACCCTTATCTCAAATGCATAAAAAAGCCCCAGCACACGTGAGCGAGACTGGGGCTTTTTCGATAATTCGAGTTACTAGCCTGGGCGTTTAACCCATGCACTACACCAACCATTGGCGTTAACCAATTTGTTAGGGAAGATGGCGCAAGGGCGGTGTTGTTCGCCGTCGGCACCTTGAATGTACATGCAGTTGTTACATTTAGCACCGTCTACAGTAGACGCCGCAGTGTAGTTTAATGCTTTCGCGCTTGGATCATCTGCTTGTAGTTGTTCTTGCGCATTCGCACGTAACGCAACGCTTCCTAACGTTAGGCCTATCAAAGATGTACCTGACAATTTCAGAAAGTCACGACGGTTTACAGACTTCATAATTCTCTCCAATTGAGATAATAACGATAATGATTCTTTTTTACTCAGCGCCTAAAACGCAAAAACCTGCCGCAAGGCAGGTTTTGAATGTTAATAATTATACTATAACCCGTGGCGTTTGGATCTAACACAAAGCAATAAAGATTTGTTGATCTAGATTAACGAGTTTCACCTGAACAACGCCTGAACGGCTAGCAAAATCAATGTCCTATAGCACTAACGCAATATTACTTTGTGTGCCAGTGACACAACATGAATTATTTTTTAGTTATTGTCGCCTGTGTTAAAGGCACGTTGGGTTTAGCGTAAGCATATTGAGCTATCTTTTGCGTACTATGATAAGTGTCCAGCCCCGAAACACACGAGGTTTGTAGCGATTCAAGATCTATATAACCATCTTCGGCAATAGCACTTTTTGCAATGTCATCTCCTGCAGTGCTGCTGGCCGCAATAAAGACCTCTTGGATTTCACCTATAATCATTTCCGTTTGATTACACAACGTAAAATGCTGTTCTACTTTAAGCCCCATCTTTATCGCGCTTTCTTTAACATAAGGCGCGCTGAAGTTCTGGCTAAACCAAGGCGTTAGTCCAACCTCCTCAAACTCACTCACCCCATTATCGTATCGCGCAGACGTTTGATGTGCTTTATCAGTCCAACTGGTATGAACATGATTTAAAGTGAACATACCTTGCTGCTTAATATTAGTCAGAGAATCTCGCTGTGCAGTGTGTGGGCGCATAATAATACCCAGCAATGGTGGGTTAGCCCCTACATGAACCACAGAACTAATAATAGCTAAGTTGTTAACTCGGCCATCGGTGGTGCCTAACAGTGAGGAAGATTTAAAGCCAGATAGACTATTCACAAAGTTGGCGCGATATCGTTGCGGCAAAGCATTGATATCCTGCAACGAAAAATGGGTACCACTATCAGCCATTTTCCTGCTCCGCAATAATATTTAAGTCTTCGCCTTGCTGATAAACACCAAGTTCTATAGGTTGGCAACATACTTGGCAATCAAGTACCTGCACCTGACCCACATCATTAACCTCATCAATTTCTACATCATTGGCTGCCATGCAATATGGGCAAGAGAACGCCATCGATCGCGTTAAGCTCATGATTTCCTCGTATGTGAATTACGTTGTGATAGTTATTACGAGTAAAGTAGAAAACTGGATTGACTGCCAATTAAGCCAGAATGACTTTACAAGCTACTACGCAAGCGCCTGTGCACCTACGCATGAAATAAAAAGGGAAAAGGTTGAATAATAGGGCTGTATAAATATACACTAATTAGTGTATGCAATAGTTTGGTTTTATAATGCGAAAAGATTTGCCACCACGATATTACTTAGCCCACTTTTTTGAGTTCTTAGCGTTCTTTAAAGGGGCGAATGCTGCGTTGTTAAGTGATGACGCTCATGGTTTTATAGAAAGCTTTAACCAGCTAGATGCTGACAAACAATGCATCATTGTGCGTGCGGCTAATCGTAAATATGCGGTAATTGACAGGTCGCAGTTTTCTTATGCAGAAATAGCTAACCCTCAACAGCAAATTGACGAGCTGATTGAAGCTAAGTGGTTCGGCGATTTGCACCATGCTTCGCTGCAAGATATTGCAGGCGTACTGACTAAAGACGCTATTTTAAGGTTGTTAAGTGAATACGGTGCCACTCAAGGTTTGGCATCATTGACCAAGCCCGTGCTTGTATCGCGCTTAGAAGCCTGCATTAATCAGCATGGCTGGCCTGAAGGGCTAAATGAGCATACTTACTTAGTGTGTTTGTTTGATGCACCGCTAAAATTTTTATTATTCCTTTATTTTGGCAATACCAAAGGCAGGCTGAATCAATTTTCTATGCGCGACTTAGGCGTTATGCGTACACGCGGCGATTCGGTATCAGATATTACCCGTTTCGACAGTAAAGCAGATGCTGAAGCAGCCTGGTTTTATGCCAGCCATTTAGAAAAGCTCCCTTTTCTTTCTTTAGCGCAAGCAAATGCATTAGCCCATGAGACGTTCCCCAATAGCGATGGCGTATCAGCCATGTTTTATCGTGATCAGTTTCTTTATGCACTAGCGTTAAAATTACTAGGCGAGCACCGAGAGCAGGCCCTTCTTTTGCTATACCAAGCCCAAAGCGACAAAGCGAAAGAGAAATGGATAAGAGAAAGCTATAAAGATGGCAACACCGATAGTGTTAAAGAAGTACTAGAACACATTATCGACTCACCACCTTCCGATACGCTGCTGGCCTTTGCTGAAGATTTCTATGCGAGGAAATACCACAAAAAGCGCACCAGTGCGGTAACCGATATGTTAAGAAATGCAAGCCGCACTATTGATATTGATGTTAGCCAAAATCAACAGGTAGAGCGTGGCGTGTTAGCCCATTATAAACGCTTAGGTATTGCCGGTTGGCGCACCGAGAACAGATTATGGCGCAGCTTGTTTGGGCTAACCTTTTGGGCACAGCTATATGAAGAAGATACCCTGGTCACTGAGTTTGATAGACGGCCTCTATCGCTTAAGCAAAACAACTTCTACGCTCGTTTTGGCAGCAGTATTGAAGCCTTATTTGAAAGGTTAAATAGCAAAGATAAGTTTCGCCACCACGTGCATAAAATGGCGACAGCCCACTATGGCAAGGTGAATAGCTTATTCATGTGGAGCAGCCATTTGCTTGAACCTATCGATGCCCTAATCAAACACGGCGAGCTTAGCGCCATTGTTAACCTGCTTCGAATGATGAGCGAAGATTTTGCCTCGTTAAGCGACGGCTTCCCTGACATCATGATTTTTGATGAAAAGTTACGCTTTGAAGAAGTGAAAGCGCCAGGCGATCAGTTAAGACGCAATCAGTTGGTGTCTATTCAGAGGTTGCAACGTGCAGGGTTTGAGGTTGCTGTTACTACGGTAAATTGGCATCGCGACCCTAATCAGCCGTATGTTGTGGTTGATATTGAAACCACTGGGGGCAACAACAGCTACAATCGAATTACTGAAATTGGCATGGTGAAAATTGTTGCGGGCGAGGTGGTCGATACCTATCAAACTCTAATTAACCCCCAGCGACGAATTCCGGCTACCATCACACGTCTTACTGGTATTTCTGATGATATGGTGGTTGATGCGCCATTATTTGTTGAGGTGGCTGAACGTATTGCTAGCTTTACCGACGACGCGGTATTTGTGGCCCATAACGTTAACTTCGATTATGGCTTCATTAAACAGGAATTTGCACGATTAGAGCTTCCTTTTAAACGACCCAAGCTGTGTACGGTGAGAGAAATGCGCAAGGTAAACCCTGGGCTACCCTCATATTCATTGGCTAACCTCACCCGACATTTCGACATTAAAATGGAGCAGCATCACCGTGCGCTTTCTGACGCAAAAGCGGCCGCTGCATTGCTTGATATCATTCTAACGATGTCGGCTGAAACAATTAAATAAATGTAAGGTTAGGTAAGGCTAGTAAGGTGAACATTTTTTCTATATTGGCGTAGTAGTAGTGTTAAATAACAAGAGCCCGAACTATGCGAGATACCGAAGAGCAACTTACACAAGAGCAGTACACAGAAGAGCGTAACTTTGAAAAAGGCCATCTTTCTCTAGATAAGCTTTCAAATGGTCATCTCTCAAAAGAGCCCTCGTCAAAAGATTATCCATCAGAGCTCTATCCCTTAGAACGTCATACTGAAGGGCGTCTTACTGAGGTTGAGCAATCTCGAGTCATTGAAATGGCGTGGGAAGATAGAACCCCTTTTGAGGCAATCGAAGACTTGTATGGCTTACCTGAGAAAGAGGTTATTAAACTGATGCGCCAGAATTTAAAGCACAAAACCTTCAAAAATTGGCGTGCAAGGGTGTCAGGGCGTAAAACCAAACACAAAACGTTACGCCCAGCGGGTGTAGAAAGAGGGTACTGCCCGTCTCAATATAAACCTCAGAGTGCAAATAAGTAACCTTCTATTGTGCTGGCTATTCTGCTGGTTTCAATGGCTTCACGGTAGTGACAGGCAATAGCAGCATCATAAGTTGCTGGCGCCATGGCGTGGGGAATAACGGTGCGATGCTGTCATCCGTAGACATGGCTTCTGAAACTTGTTGCTTATAGGCTATATAGTCAGGGTTGGTATCTTTAAGGTTCTCCATGCGACTTAATACCGAATCGATAAAAGAAGCAGGACTACGCTGCGTATGCTGCTTTAAATCTAACACTAATTCACGCAAAACATAGGCTTCCCATTCAGAACGATAACCTAGTTCTAGCTTGCCAGGCTCGCGAGAAAGCTCAGCAATTTGTTGGCATAACTCCACGTCGTTTTCGGGCTTGTCGTAAAGCACGCGCAGAGCAAGCAATACGTCGATAGACAGGCGTGAAACAGGGAGTTGAGATTTTAGTTCTTCGTAACGTTTGGGCACCTTGTAAACCTTTTTACCTAAGTGGTAAAGATTGAAAAACTTTTATTTCTTAGCGTTTGAGTTAGTAGACACTACCATACTTCACTCAGTTTTTTTAGTAAATGGCAGTACGCACAAGCAGTTGTAATCATTAAATAAACGTAACCATTCAGCGCTGAACTTTCGCGTGGGGAACCACCGTATTAAAAAGTGCACTGTCAAAGTGCGTACGCGTTCTTGCTGTTTGGCCCATCATTTTGATGGGCCTTTTTTATTGCTCAAATGACACCTTTATACCTGCAAGCAACCGACTAACGCTGTCTACCACATCGGCACGTATAAACCACTCTGTGTCATCAATAAGAGTAATATCTCCGCTTATTTCAGCTGAAGCGCCATGACCCGTCCCCAAAAAATCTTCAGTCAGCTCACCCCTAGGGCCAAAGCCTTCACTTACATAAGAATAGTGAGAAAAATAAGACAAAGGGTAATTTCCCACGCTCGTTCTTCCGCTCAGGCCAATAACAAACTTTGAGCTTGAAGATGACAGCTGCTGAATAGTTTCAATGAACAACGTTTGGGATGGCGTGTATTGAAAGCGATATTCACCCCGAATAAAGTTGTTGTCAGTCATACGCTCGATACTCACTTCGTAGCTATGGGTTTGCCCCATTTTTGCCGAGTATTCTAATTCAACATAATTGAGTTGGTGGAAACTATCAAATGCGCTGTTGGCGTTGGTATCGTCAAGTTCGCCAATAACCAATTCTATTTCGCTGTCCTCTTGCAAGGCATAAACACTGCGCATGCCTTTAATCCATCCATCTTTAGATAGCCCTGACGAAGAAACTCGGCCCTTATAGGTGGGGATGATCCCCGCCTCCATTTTTCCATCAGAAAATTCATAGCGTAAATATAAACGCCTAGCGTAAAGGTAATCTGACGTATCACTATCAAAGGTATTATGGCTTGATGCAAAAGATTCTCCGGTAACCACAAAACTATTTAACGACCACGCATCGTCAGAGGACAGGGAAACAGAAGGGTAATATCGCACTCTATACTGATTTCTATGATCTCGGTCTGAGCGTTCGTCAAAACGAAATTGCATGTCAAGCTTCTGTGAAAAGCTTAAGCGCTCGGCAAAGGCATTGGCGCATACGGAAAATAAGAGAACAACAAATACAGCTGCGTTATCTACCCTTTTCATTTCAGTCGAGTCCAATTCATCAATAAGTTAATTAAGCCTAACCAGCTTATACGAAAAAAAGTGCGACTAGGGTAACTATTTGTGATGGAAAAAACTGAAAAAAAAAGCCGGTGAATGACACCGGCTAAAAACTGGAGGTGGACTCCAATGAGGGTAAACACATAAAACACAACTAAAGTTTCAATAGCAGGGAGGGCTAGGAAACTGAGTTAAGTATATGCCCGCCCCGTTCATTTGAAAAACCTTAAAACTTGATTGTCCTAATCGTAAAAACAGAATGAACTATATGAGCTAGTAATTGCTTAAGCATGGGCAGTAGAGCGCATAGCAAAATGATACTGATAGGCGCGAGTAATTTAAGTCGTTTGGAAATATGTTGTAGAAAAAGAAGGGGTGTACCAGAAGTAAAAAAAGGAGATAAAAGCAGTGCCGTGGAAAACACGGCACTGAATTTTGATGCTGTTAGGCTATGCCTAGTTTCTTCTCAAGGTAGTGAATATTGGTACCACCGGCAAAGAAGTTTTCATCAGCCATAATAGAGCGTTGTAGAGGAATATTGGTTTTAATTCCCTCGATAACTAGCTCATCTAACGCATGACGCATTCTGGCAATGGCTTCGTCACGACTTTCACCAAAGGTAATCAACTTACCAATCATGGAATCGTAGAAAGGCGGTACCGTGTAGCCAGCATAAATATGAGATTCCCAACGAATACCTAAACCGCCCGGCGAGTGGAAAATATCAATCGTACCTGGGCTTGGGATAAAGGTTTTAGGATCTTCTGCGTTAATTCGACATTCAATAGCATGGCCACGAATTTGAATTTGCGATTGGTCGATAGACAGAGGCTGACCGGCTGCAATACGCAGTTGTTCTTTAATTAGGTCAACGCCGGTAATCATTTCAGATACTGGGTGTTCAACCTGAATACGGGTATTCATTTCAATGAAATAGAACTCGCCGTTTTCGTATAAGAACTCGAACGTACCTGCGCCGCGATAACCAATTTCGACACAAGCACGACGACAACGATCGCCAATCTTGTTACGCATTTGCTCAGAAATACCAGGTGCTGGTGCTTCTTCTACCACTTTTTGGTGGCGGCGCTGCATAGAACAGTCACGCTCGCCTAAGTGAATAGCATTGCCTTGGCCATCGGCTAAAATTTGAATTTCCACGTGACGTGGATTTTCTAAGAATTTCTCCATGTACACGGTGGCGTTACCAAAAGCCGCGCCCGCTTCAGCTTGCGTAGTTTCAATAGCACTAATAAGTTCCGCTTCACTGCGAACCACACGCATACCACGACCACCGCCGCCGCCAGCTGCTTTAACAATAATTGGATAGCCAATGCGTTTAGCAATGGTTTTATTCTTATCATTGTCGCCAGTAAGCGGGCCATCTGAGCCAGGTACACATGGAACGCCAGCTTTCTTCATAGCACTAATTGCTGACACTTTATCACCCATCAGGTTAATGGTGTCTGCCGTTGGGCCAATGAAGATAAAGCCACTCTTTTCAACTGCTTCAGCAAAGTCGGCGTTTTCTGCTAAAAAGCCGTACCCTGGGTGAATAGCAATAGAATTAGTGACTTCCGCCGCTGCAATAATGCGAGGAATATTCAAGTAGCTTTCGGTTGCTGAGGCTTTACCGATACAAATCGACTCGTCTGCTAGCAACACGTGCTTTAAGTTTTTGTCTGCCGTGGAGTGTACCGCAACGGTTTTGATGCCAAGTTCTTTACAGGCACGCAAAATACGAAGGGCAATTTCACCACGGTTTGCAATGAGTACTTTATCTAGCATAGTACGAAGCCTGCTTATTCAATGATGAACATGGGTTGATCAAACTCTACTGGGTCTTGGTTATCTACCAGTATTGCCTTAACCACACCAGATTTGTCTGATTCAATTTGGTTCATCATCTTCATTGCTTCAATAATACAAAGTGTGTCGCCAGCATTTACCGTTTGACCCACTTCAGCAAACGGTTTTGCTGTAGGTGAAGATGCGCGATAGAAAGTACCAACCATTGGTGATTTAACCACATGGCCTTCTGGCGCTGCAGGTGCCGCTGCTTGAGCAGGTTCAGCCGCCGCAACGGGTGCTGCTGGAGCCGGAGCTGGTGCTGCATGAGCTGGTGCAGCAAAGCTATAGTTCATTGGCGCTTGAACGCCAGTTGGGCCGCGATGAATTCGAACAGACTCTTCGCCTTCAGTGATCTCAAGTTCGGCAATGCCAGACTCTTCCACTAATTCGATGAGTTTTTTGATTTTTCTAATATCCATGTTCAGTCTCTACGTTAATTTTTTGATTGCGGTAAATTGATGGCGGCGGTCAGGGCTAGTGAATAACCAATGGCACCAAGGCCAACAATGACGCCTGCCGCAACATCTGAGAAATATGAGTGATGTCGAAATGATTCACGGGCATGAACATTCGACAGGTGTACTTCAATAAACGGGATATTGACACTTAACAATGCATCGCGAAGTGCAACGCTTGTATGTGTGAAAGCAGCGGGGTTAATGATGATTGCGTCGATATTGCCCATAGACTGATGAATACGGTCGATAAGCGCATGTTCTGCGTTCGACTGAAAATGGGTAAGGGTGGCATCAGACGATTTTGCCTGCGCGCTCAGATCATCAACGATGTCCTGTAACGTTTGTGTGCCATACTTATCGGGTTCACGTTGTCCTAACATATTTAGGTTAGGGCCGTTCAGTAACAAAATATTCATTAAATTTGCTGCTATCTTCGGTAAAAAGTCAGTGTATTTGCTATTTCAGCAAAATTTTATGACAGTTGCACGAAAAAAAGACAATTAATCCGGTTGTTTATTCATTTAGACGTTGATTATAGAGGTAGTGAAAGATTTCGCAGCAAAATACTGGTCTAATCAGGTGTTTTCGACGCAAAGTTCTCTTCCCGGTCTATGCTTTATCACAGGAGTGTGGCGGTGTATAAGAAAGTGATCATGTAATGCTAATGTGACTTTTATGTGCTGCTTATGTAACTAGTGGAGTTCAATTCGGCTCATTTTTTAACGCAAATGGCACCGACATGTACTTTCCTTCGTACTTGGCTGTGTACACGGCGAAGTGCAAATGGGGCAGTGATGAAAACCCTGTATTACCAGAATAACCAATGAGCTCTCCAGCTTTCACCTTTTGCTCTCTTGTTACCACCACACCTTTATATTTCAAATGATAATATTCGCCTGTGGTGCCATCGTCATGCAAAATAGCGACAAAATTCGCGTGCTTAGCAAACCGTTTAGAAGCGCCGCCTAATTGGCCATCATCTTTCGTATCTATTACCACACCATCGCGAGCGGCGAACACGGGAGTGCCAACCGGCGCCGCAAAATCTAATGCATAACAGCCCCCACCAAAACCTTGTACTACGGGGTAATTACTAGCTGGGCGCAGCGGCGGCAAATAAATCACTTCATCATTGTGCACAGCATTCAGCACTCCTGAAGTCCAGCTTACTTTCATTGAGTGCCAAAACCGTCGCGGGCTTTTTACTACCCCCATTAAAATAGGGTCATCGTCGTTTAAAAAATACGCTGGATGTCGACCCGGGCGTAAGCCCACTGGTTGGTAAAGTAGACGCAAGCCCACTGGCTGATAACGTAAGCACAAGAGGCAGCGGTATCTTTCGCTGGGCATAAACTTCATAGTTGCCATTTGTGGGCGGCGAAATACTAATACAAAATCGATTAGCATCGTAGCAACCAAGCGCCTGGGTTGTCAGGTTTTGCTTCACGGTCTCTTGCGCCAATAGCGTTTTAGATGGCACGCACAAGGTAAGAATGAACAAAAGCGCGAGTGAAAACTGAGGCATTTGGGGCATAGCTCACCCTTGAATTACGGCGAAGAGTAATCACTCACCAATCATAATGTTAAAACGTATTTTCAACATGTTCAGCAAAGGCTGGCGCTTTCATAAATCCGGTTACCCGAGACTGCGTTAGCTCATTACCGCTCTCATCGAAAAATAAAATAGTTGGCAGCCCAAGAATAGAAAATTCATCCTGAAAGGCCGTATTATTGGCAGAGGTATCGGTTAAATCTATTTGCATCCACACGGTATTATTAAGCGCATTAATAACATTAGGATCAGGGAAGGTGTATATTTCAAACTCTTTACAGGCCACACACCAATCGGCGTACAAGTCCACCATCACCGTTTTGCCTTGTGAATTGGCTGTCGCAATTTGTTGGCGTAAATCATCTAAATTCTCAACGACAATAAATGTTGGATGAGCCAGCTGGCTGTGCTGCGTGGCAGTGTCTTCAGATGAAGTAAGGGTGTTATAGGCTAGCAGCGCACTGGCGAACAAACCTGCCGCAATAACCAACGTTCGCACGTACTTCAAAATGCCTTTTTGGCTCGCTTCGTTTACCACAAAATAATAACCAAATGCCCCTAAACCTAGGGCTGCCCACAGCAAGTTAATGTATTCGCTAGACCATGCTTTGGGCCACAAACGCTCTACAAATACGATGGCCACCGACAGCATCATAAATCCAAATGATACTTTTACCACGTTCATCCATTGACCCGCTCTTGGTAGCAATTTAGAACCTGTGATCCCAAATATAACAAGAGGAACACCCATGCCAATACTCAACACATAAAGCGAAATGAAGCCAAGGGTTAAGTCGCCGCTTTGTGCAATAAACAATAAAATGCCGGTTAATGGCGCCGTAGTGCATGGCGAGGCAATTAGCCCCGATAACGCACCCATAGCGAATACACCCGCCATGCTGCCAGGCGTTTGGTTGTTACTTAAATTAGTTAAGCGGGTTTGCCATTTTGCAGGAAGTTGAAGCTCGTATCGGCCAAACATGGCTAACGCCAGCAGAACAAAAATGCCAATAAAAATGCCTAGAATGAGCGGATGTTGAAGTGCAGCCTGAAACTGCATACCCGCCGACGCCACAATTAAGCCTAATATAGAATAGGTAATGGCCATGCCTTGTACGTAGGTAAACGTGAGCCAAAATGCGTTGCTGGCTTTTGCCTGTTTACCTTGGCCAATCACAATACCCGACACAATGGGGTACATAGGGAACACGCAGGGGGTAAAAGCAAGGCCTATGCCTAATGCAAAGAATAGCACCAAGGTGAGGGCTAGGTTTTCTTTGTTAATGAGCTTATCGGCCAGAGAATATTGAGACGCTTGAGAGCTACTCGGGTTCGTTTGCGAGAGACTCTGTTCATCTGTCGACATGGGATCAGCGCTGTTGCTCAAGACGCTGGCGTTAGCGTTGCTGGCAAGGGCATTCAAATAGACGGTTTTAATATTCGGTGCGTAACAAAGGCCCGCATCGGCGCAGCCTTGGTAGCGTATTTTTACTATACCGTCGTTGGTGGCTTGTGTAATAGGAACCGTTATCGTGACTTCATCATAAAATACTTCCGATTCGCCAAAGTATTCATCTTCAATGATCACGCCTTTGGGATAATGAGGTTCCCCAATGGCGGCTTGCTTAGCCACTAACTTGAATTGCTTTTTATAAAGGTAATAGCCATCGGCAATGGTAAAGGAAAGGCTTAAGGTGTCGTCTGCCTGATTGAAGTCGAATACAAAGGCTTGGTCTACTTTTAAGAATTCTTCTTGGTTGCTGAACACATCGTCGAACCCACCCAGGCTCTGATTTGAAGGCGGAGCGGAGGTTTGAGGCGAAGTTTGTGCCGTAATTTGTGTATTAGTTTGCGAATAGCCAGGCAGCGCAAGCGATGCTAAAAATAGACAACATGCGACAAAAGAAAATAAACGGGTGATGTACTTCATATAACGACTTTCTTTATCCTAAAGCTATTGGCCTATAAAAAGTAAGACCGAGATGTATACGCTATTCTTTCACAAACCCAGTTTAACACAGCTACCGTCGGTCGCTTGAGTTTGCCACTTAACCCAAAGCGTTGCACCTTCGCTTGTTATTATGGTCTTTACCCCAATACTATTCTATGACTAGATGAAAGAGGAAATGTTGTGCGGTTTTTATTTTTATTGTTTGCCATATTACCCATAGTAGAGATTGCCCTATTAGTTCAGGTGGGCGGGATAATTGGTGGCTGGAATACTATTGGGCTAGTGATATTAACCGCATTCATTGGTGCTTATTTTGTTAAGCGCGAAGGTATAGCAACATTACAAACCGCACAGGCCAAAATGCAGCGCAACGAACTGCCAGGTAAAGAGATGGTAGAAGGCCTAATGCTGGTAGTTGCAGGTATTTTATTGGTTACCCCAGGCCTAATCACTGACGTTCTTGGCTTTATGTTTGCCTTGCCAGGTTCTCGCCACCTTATTGCTTCGCAGCTAAGTAAACATATGAAACTGCGGGTAGTGACTCAAGCGGGCGGCTTTAATCAACAAGCTGGCGGTGCCCAGTATAACCCGTTTGAAAACCCATTTAATCAGCAACAGTCTGGTCAACCGGGCAGCTCAGATAACGGCGATGTGTTTGAAGGTGAATTTTCAGACAAAACCCAAAATGACCCAGACAAACGCCTTAAGTAATGTGTGCTTTAGGCCTTAAGTGTAAGCTTTGAGCATTAAAATCAATTTTTTTACATTTTTTTGCTCAAAAACCCTTGAACTTGCATGGCTACTCCCCCATTTATCCTCGCAGACACGATTTTAACTGCTCGGTAACGAGCAACCCAAGCATACGACATACAAATAATTGTGTGTCGACAATCATTAACTTGAATAGTGAAATTTTCAGGAGACTTGAAAATGGCAATTCGTCCTTTACACGACCGCGTAATCCTTAAACGCGCAGAGCAAGAAAGCAAATCTGCAGGCGGTATCGTTCTGACTGGTTCAGCAGCAGAAAAATCTACACGTGGCGAGATTATCGCTGTAGGTAACGGCCGCATCCTAGAAAATGGCGATGTTAAAGCGCTAGACGTTAAAGTTGGCGACACCGTTATTTTTAGCGAAGGCTACGGCGTTAAAACTGAAAAGCTGGATGGTGAAGAAGTTCTGATCCTAAGCGAAAGCGACATTCTTGCGATTGTTGAGTAATGACAACTAACGTTAAACGAATTAAGAGAGGAATTTAATCATGGCAGCTAAAGAAGTACGTTTTGGTAACGACGCTCGTACAAAAATGCTTAAAGGCGTAAACACGCTAGCAAACGCAGTGAAAGTTACACTAGGTCCTAAAGGCCGTAACGTAGTACTAGATAAGTCTTTCGGCGCTCCTACCATCACTAAAGATGGTGTATCTGTAGCGAAAGAAATCGAACTTGAAGACAAGTTTGAGAATATGGGCGCACAGATGGTTAAAGAAGTTGCGTCTAAAGCGAATGATGAAGCGGGTGACGGTACTACTACCGCTACCGTGCTTGCACAAGCTATCGTAACTGAAGGTCACAAGTCTGTTGCTGCAGGCATGAACCCAATGGATCTTAAGCGCGGTATCGACAAAGCAGTTATTGCTGCGGTTGAAGAGCTTAAAGCCCTATCTACTGATTGTGCTGACAGCAAGTCAATTGCTCAGGTTGGTACTATCTCTGCAAACTCTGATTCAGAAGTGGGCGACATCATTGCTCAAGCAATGGAAAAAGTAGGTAAAGAAGGCGTAATTACCGTTGAAGAAGGTCAAGCACTTCAAAACGAACTTGACGTTGTTGAAGGTATGCAGTTCGACCGCGGTTACCTATCTCCTTACTTCATTAACAACCAAGAAAACGGCACTGTTGAACTAGACAGCCCTTTCATCCTATTGGTTGATAAGAAAATTTCTAACATCCGTGAGTTGCTTCCTACCCTTGAAGGCGTAGCAAAAGCAGGTAAGCCACTGATGATCATTGCTGAAGATGTTGAAGGCGAAGCCCTAGCTACACTAGTAGTTAACAACATGCGCGGTATTGTTAAAGTTGCTGCTGTTAAAGCACCTGGCTTTGGTGACCGTCGTAAAGCAATGCTTCAAGACATCGCTATGCTTACTGGTGGTACGGTTATCTCTGAAGAGATTGGTCTAGACCTTGAAAAAGTAGAGCTAGAAGACCTTGGTACTGCTAAGCGCGTTGTTATCAACAAAGACAATACTACTATTGTTGATGGTAACGGCGATGAAGAAGCGATTGAAGGCCGTTGTGCTCAAATTAAAGGTCAAATTGAAGATTCTTCTTCAGACTACGACAAAGAAAAGCTTCAAGAGCGTTTAGCTAAGCTTTCTGGCGGTGTTGCAGTAATTAAAGTTGGTGCAGCTACCGAAGTAGAAATGAAAGAGAAGAAAGACCGCGTTGAAGATGCACTTCATGCAACTCGCGCCGCGGTTGAAGAAGGTGTAGTACCTGGTGGTGGTGTTGCGCTAGTTCGTGCAGCAGCTAAGCTTGCTAGCCTAACTGGCGAAAACGAAGACCAAACTGTAGGTATTAAGCTTGCACTACGTGCAATGGAAGCGCCTTTACGTCAAATCGCTAGCAACGCCGGTGCAGAAGCATCTGTGGTAGTTAACGAAGTGAAAAATGGCGACGGAAACTATGGTTATAATGCGGGCAACGACACGTACGGCGACATGCTAGAGATGGGTATTCTTGACCCAACTAAAGTAACACGCTCTGCACTACAGTTCGCAGCATCAATCGCTTCACTTATGATCACAACTGAAGCCATGATTGCAGATATACCTCAAGACGAAGCAGCGCCTGCAATGCCTGATATGGGCGGTATGGGCGGAATGGGCGGCATGATGTAATCAATTGCTGCCTCTTATAGTCCTTTTAAATCAAGGGTTTATGTTTAATGTATACAGTTAAGTATACGCAAATGTAGACAGTGATGTAGGACGAAAAGAAGCTTTAAGGAAGGCGTTGGGTTTAGACTCAGCGCCTTTTTTTATTAAGTTTTGGGCAGTAGTGTTGAAATAACTGTCTATATATACAATACTGTGAAAAAAATCAGTTGGTGCGCAAATGAATACTTATGAATTAATTAATCTGGATGCCGTGGAATGGCTTAAATCGTTGCCCTCAGAGTCCGTAGATTTATTTATTACAGACCCTCCTTACGAGTCTTTGGAAAAACATAGGTCTAAAGGAACTACGACTCGATTGAAAGTAAGCAAAGGGTCGTCAAATAAGTGGTTTGAAATTTTCCCCAACGAAAGATTTGAAGACTTATTTATAGAAGTTTTCCGTGTACTTAAAAAGAACTCGCACTTCTATCTCTTTTGTGACCAAGAAACAATGTTCTATGTAAAGCCTATAGCTGAGAGATTGGGGTTTAAGTTCTGGAAACCATTGGTGTGGGACAAAGAGAAAATTGGTATGGGTTATCATTATCGTGCCCGCTACGAATTTATTCTTTTCTTTGAAAAAGGTAAAAGGAAGCTAAATAACCTTGGTATACCAGATGTTTTGAGCTGTGCGCGTATAAGGAACGGATACCCCACTGAGAAACCATCGGAACTGATAAAAACATTGGTAGAGCAGAGCACTGTAGAGGGGGACTTAGTTGTTGACCCGTTTTTTGGCTCAGGAAGCGCGGGTGTAGCGGCGCTTGAGCTTAAAAGGAATTTCATGGGCTCTGATATTTCAAAAGATGCTCACGAGCTAGCTAACGAAAAACTGTCCGTACTTGGTGAATGTGTTAATGTTAAAAATAGTGCGAAGTTTGAAGAGTCCACATTGGAAATATCAAAAATAGATGCAGTTGAACAGAAAAATTTAGAGCTAAACTACGCTTAAAGAGGTTGTATGAGTATAGATTCAGGGACGAAATATAGGGATTGGGTTTCAGGTTATATATATGAAAACTTTTCTGGGCGAGGCATTAAGATTTATCAAGAGGTTTCGGTAGGCAAAAGTATTATCGGCAAAAAGCGGACGGTAGATATTTTAGTCTTGAATGAGGCGCAGAATGTAGCAGTTGCTTTGGAATGTAAGCTGCAAAATGTTACCGGAACAGCTGATGAGAAAATACCTTATGCCTTGAATGATGCTCAGTCGATGCAAATGGATAAGTATGTAGTCTATGGCGGAGATGGTTTTAGCAAAGGCGTCAAGCACATGCTGGAAGCCCATGAGTTGGCTTGCTATGCAAAACCACGTAATATGCAAGAAGCTGATTTCAGAAGAACAGCTGACACGAGGGAGTTAGACCATATATTGGCCATGAAATTTAACTGGTGGGACATCGTTGTCTTCAATAAATCGGAATTCACTGGCAGTTCGAGCTTGTAAAAGTGTATTAATTACGCCTTTACGATTATTCGAATTCGATCCGTCAATACAGATTACTTATTGTATCCTAGTGATAGCGCAAATAGCCCCATGTACTCTCATTCGATGCATTGTTGACTGCTTTTATACAAGCTTTTTTCTTCGCTATCATTATTATGCCTTCAAGCATCATGGAACCCACACGCTGGTAGATACAGATATTTGTAAGCAATAATTCTTACTAGGGTCATTTTTATCTAGATTAAGTGCAAGGGTTTCTTTGACAGCCTTAATGCTATTCCTTCGTCCTTACGAAGCCTATCCAATAGACTACGTCGATTCATATTATGCTTGAATCAGTAGAGAATAAGTTGTTAATAGATGAAAAAAGAAAGCCCGTCATAAGACGGGCTAAAAGAAATTCTTAGGGTGTTGTTATTAACGGCTTAATCCCAAACACCAACAGGGTTATCCCAAACACCTACATCTTTTGTTGTAACTAACATGTATTAATCTCCGATTTTCCTTGGTCAGCCTAATATCTATAGCAAACCAGTGTATTTAAGACAACTTTTTTATACGAAAGTTCGCTTCTGAGGATTAATTTCAACCCTTCAATGGGGGACAAGATTTTACTCCCTATCATCAGCGGATGCAAATGGTTGTTTAGGTTTTTCTGGTTTTGATTTGTGCCACCAAAACGTTATTCCTTGGTACGGGAATACCCCGTGATTTAGTTTATATTTTTTTCTGCGAACATTTGGGTTCTGTCGATCACTTTCTAAATCTTCAGGGTGATTTGATTTAGCTCCAACCTCAATACCTAGAGGAAAGCCAATTTCAAGCTCCATATACTCTGTGGGGGTCAACGTTGTCCAAACCTCGGTGTCGTCATACTTCTTAAAAGTTCTAGAGCAAAATGATACCTTAAAACCTTTACCATCTTTAGTTGATGGAAGGTTGACCGTAGTTTCAAATTCTTTGACCCCTCGCCCTTTACTATAGGAAATTAGTTTTTTCATTTCATCATGTGAAAGCTCATTGTCACCAATTGTTGCTTCATGTATTTCAAGGGCTTCTTGGAGCCGTGGATCCAAATCACATGATACTCCACAACGGATGGGGTGATTTTTAATTTCCAAATCACTTAAGTTATAAAGTATATGAGTAGTAGTTACATCACAAACAAGTATCTTATTTTTTTCAGAATCACTGAGGCCTAGCTGGGCGGCTAACTCATCAGTAATTTCACTAAGCTCATATGACATTGAAGCATCACGTTTAATGAGCGCTTGATCTAATACTGATCGTTTAACTTCTTTAAAAATCAGGTCGGGAATAATTTTTTTAAATACGGCACTTAATACATCTTTGCTAACTTCCTGCTGAAATACCTTAAATTCCTCATTTTGTTTTTTTCTTGTCATTGACTCGACTGTATAGCCGAGTGCGGCAGCAATCATTAAAGCAACACCAGCCTCTTTGAAGAATAAGCTAATAATTGTGGTTACTAGTTCTGGGCTTGATATTTTTGGAAGGACGTAAGATAAGAGCTTAGAAAGTAATATCGATACAAACCCGGCGGTAAATACTTTTATCAAAAATATCTTGTCTTCAGAATCCCAAAATTTAAGCGTTTCTTTTGAAGTTATATTGACATCACTATCGTCCTTGCTGCTTTCTTTGTCACTTGCGTTTATTGTCATATGTTCATCCTTGTAGTCAAAAAATAAATATATCAGATGCTTGCTGATTTTAGAAAGAACTTGGGTGGGATAGGAATGAAAAAATTTGCCGGCTGATGGTTAAAAAGAAAAGGTAAAAGTAAGTATTGGTCTTTGTTTGCATACCCTACGTAACTAGAATTAGATATTTGCTATAAGACAAAATTTTTAAAACTTACTGTACGTTTGCTTAAACACGATTACCTGCTATAAATTCAATAGTATAACTCTGAAAAATAATCGTTCACCGCTAGCGTACATACATGTAACAGTGACTTGCTTGCAGCGAGCACATATTAAAAGAGCAACCTGCACAATGGATGTGAAGAACAGTGGCATAAGGAAAGCGTTACCTGTTTTAACGTTTACATTTTTTGTATTTGCGCTAATTCTCGTCTGGTGCTTTTTTACCCTAAATCACAGTAATTTCTTTCATCAATTAAATGTTAGGCACTTCAAATACACGTCTGAATTAAGCGAGCAAATTTCTGCGCCCGCAGAACTTTTTTCAGAAGCGCACCCTGTGAAATTAGATGATATTCGTCAAACCATTCTCAACATTCGTGAGCAGCCTTTAGATTGTTTGTCGATGATTGGTAATACAGAGCGTTTTATCATGAAAATTATTGGCACAGAGTCGGTTATTGATATTTGTACTCGCGACGTTCAAAGTGCTAATAGTTCATTGGCTGCGCTGGCCGATTATGAAGCGGGTAATGTTAGTCAAAAAACATTACAAGACCAGATTGTAAAATCGCTTAGGGATTTTAGAACAAACTCTTCTGACTTTGAGATGCCCGTCGAGAAAACGGTAAATTTCGTGGCTAACATTACCCTCTCTATTATTATTTTGTCATCAATAGTGGTTTTGTTATTTGCTGCATTTATTTCTCGGGCTGTGTCATCGGGGCTTACCAGCAGGGAAGAGGCGATGAAAGCCTTAGCTGAAAGCGAGAAACGAAATAAACAAATGGCGCATACCGACACGTTAACGGGCTTGCCGAACAGAAACTTGCTTGAACATACTGTAGACAAAGCCATTAATATGTCGGAGCGCAGTAATTTGCCCTTCGCGGTGATGTTTATCGATCTGGACCGTTTTAAAGACATTAACGATAGCTTAGGTCACGCGTTAGGCGACACGCTTTTAGTCACTATGGCGCAGCGAATTTCCGATGCAATTCGCGCTACCGATGTGGTGGTTCGTTTTGGTGGTGATGAATTTGTGGCGGTAACAGACTGTTTTGAATCAATTGAAACCATTGATTTCATTGCCCACAGAATATTAGACACTATCAGTAAACCTGTGCGGCTTGGCAATAACGACTACTATATCACTGCGAGTATAGGTGTAGCCTGCTACCCACAAAACGGCGCCAATTCCTCCTTGTTGCTAAAGCACGCCGATACGGCAATGTACCAAGCTAAAGAGGCGGGCAAGAATCAGTATCAAGCATTCGATAAATTATCGGCCATTAAACAAAACCGCAAACTAAAACTGGTAAGTCAGCTTCATCATGCTATTGCTAACAATGAGTTTAGCTTAGTTTATCAACCCATTGTTAGGCTTGAGGATGGCGTGACAGTTGGGAGTGAAGCGCTATTAAGATGGACTAACCCAGATAACGAAGCCATTGGTCCCGATGAGTTTATTCCTATTGCCGAGCATTCGGGACAAATTATTGATATAGGAAATTGGGTATTACAACAAGCGTGCGAACAATGCAAAGCGTGGCATGATGCAGGTGCTAAACATCATGCTATGGCAATTAATGTGTCATCACATCAGCTTAAAGATCAGCATTTTGCGCAAAGGCTCGCAGATATTCTGGCTAGCTTATCGTTGCCTGCAGAGTGTATACATATTGAGGTAACCGAGAATATTGCCATTATGGAAGAGCAAGCCTGCGTTGCATCGCTGTATAGGTTATCTGAGTTGGGTGTGCAACTGTTACTCGATGACTTTGGTACGGGGTATTCGTGCCTAAGCTATCTTAAGAATTTACCTTTTGATGTGTTAAAAATAGACAAAAGCTTTATGCCTGCAAATAACACTATTGCTAGCACCATTATCGCCATGGGACACGAACTGGATATGGAGGTGGTAGCTGAAGGCATTGAAACTGATATGTGTTACGCAATGCTAAAGAAGCTAAACTGCCAATATGGGCAGGGATATTTATTCCAAAGGCCAGTGCCAGCTAGTGAGTTCGATATCTACAAGCAATACAAATGCAGTGTTCCTGAGCTAGCTTAATAGCGCAAACGGTATGTGCTTTTAGTCAGTTGGCTTGGATAAAAAGGTATTGTCTAAGTGTCGCTGAACAAGAGGTTGCTTATTTATTACGACACAAACCGGCGTACTTCATCCAGTTTGGACAGGTGTTGGCATCATCGCAGCGCCATCTTACGCCACTTAAGTCATACTTTTCTTTTAAAAGGTAAGGCTTAGATTCTAGATTAATGATTTCGATATACTGGTAGTTTTCCCAGCGAATGAAGCAAGCATGTGAACCTGGATTCACCGGGCGTATTCTTATTTCAATGCCATCGGGATTGGGGCGTGAGATCAAGCAGCTTGTTGCGCCGCACTTGTCAGCGTGCGCAGTTGAAGGCACATAAAAGAATGTGAAAAATAACAAGAAAACAATTAGACGCATATACGCGTAAATCGCAATATTACTTGCTGGCTCACAATGCTTTTCCTGCCTTAACCTGAATTATAGTCTTAATACAATTTTAGCGTGGTATTGGCAGTTTGCTTGCCCAATGAGAATATGTGGCAGCCTGAACCGCTATTATTAACCTATTGAAGTAACTTTTATGCCCGTGCAAACGCAAGGTGGTGAATGCGGTATACTTGGCCATATAAAATTAATTAATAGGTATCTTAATGGCATCTGCATCCGCGTTACACATTCTGGTTAAAACTGAAAAAGAAGCTTTTGCGATATTAGAGCAACTTAAGAAAGGGAAAGATTTTAGTACCTTAGCTAAACGCCATTCTACGTGCCCTTCGGGAAAGCGAGGTGGTGATTTAGGTGAATTCCGCCGCGGCCAAATGGTAAAAGCGTTTGATGATGTGGTGTTTAAAAAAGAAGTGCTAAAGGTACATGGGCCAGTTAAAACCCGCTTTGGCTACCATTTAATAAAAACCCTATATAGAAACTAGTGCTATCCTAGCTACTACCAATATAGCTACTATCAATATAGCTAGGGCACCCAACGCTCGCCGCAGACGCCATGTTTGGTATAAATGCGGTACGGGCTGTTAAAAGTGTGAATATCTTCACGCAACGCTTTGCCGTGGTCTACTTCAATAAATGGGGTACTAGACGCTGTACCTTGGCTGTCTAGTACGTAGTAGCGTGACGCGTACTCCGTTAATTGCATTTTATTTTCTTGATCCACATCGGTAAGGCGCACGCGCGTTACGGCTTTAAATCGAGTGTTGGGATTGGTGATTGAGAGCAGCTTTTTATAAAAATAGCCTTTATCAGCTTGATGCTGAGAAAACGCATTAAGAATGTTAATTAATGCTTTTAGCCCAATGGCTTCGCGCTGCAGCATAAAATCATGTTGGGTATAATTCGCGTTTTGCGCTACTTGGCCTGCGGTGTAGACTTGCTCTTCTTCTAAGCCTGTCAGGTAGTCTTGGCCTTCTTCATTGTAATTAATCAACGCCGCGGTATTCATGTTTATCATGTAATCGCTGATACCGGCAGGTAGCACTTCAAACAGCAAAACATCCGGGGTAACTACGCCACGCTCTTCTGGGGCCTGCGGGCCTTTGGGAACGCAACTATCAGAAATGAAATAGTAGTACTGCCCAGCATTCATTGCATGCGCAGAAGGCTGGAACATGGCTAGACTAACCAAAGTTCCTAAACAAAACAAAAAACACTTACTCATAACGCAAATCCGCAACAGCAAGGCATCACATGATTCGCATTATGCAACACCGTAAAATAATGTTGCTATTGTAACCTGTAAGAGTGCTCGGTCGATAGCGAACCTATTTTTATTTGGCACCTTTCTCTATTGCCTGTATTTCACTCCACAGGGTTTCCGACTCTTCTGTTATTTTAGCGTAGCTTTTCATATCGCCATTGCGTTGTGCCACCATGGCTTTCTCTAATAGAGCGTTATATTGCTTACGCATTTTTTTAGTAGGGTTGGAATTAAACATGCCGAACATAGTAGGTTCTCTTTATAAACGAATAGGTTTTTTACATACGCTGAGTGTAGCGTGATCACCTGACATGTTTTAAATATTTGTAATGGAAATTTATCTTCGCTGCCTATCAATACTAAATTCAATACTTGTTGATTCATAAAATTAATACTCTTGCCAAACCGCATTAATTCCCGCTATGCCAACCTTATATAAATTATAGTTATGACTCGTAGCAAAATAATACTAGTTGAGCATGTGCAAATACCGTAAGTTTCTTCGCTGAGTAATAAAAGTGACGATGATATACGCGACTTTTATAGCTTTTAAAAGAGTGTTTTAGCGTAAATGAGGGATGAAAACAGTTTTGATTTCCAAAAGGCATGTTAAGCATAAGTGAATAAAATGGCTTGTTCATCTATAAAGGATGTCATTCTCGTGGAGCCTGGACGTGAGGAGAAGCGTGTGAAAATCATAGTATTAAACGAATCAAAAATACCGATGCCACTATCCAATGTGGAGAAGCGCTGTGCAGTAACCCCATCAAGTGTGCAACGTTTGGTGAAAAAAGGGGCTGAGCTTCACATAGAAAGTGGGGCTGGTTTGTTATCGGGATATGCTGATAAAGAATATGTGGATGTAGGTGGAATTATTATTGATGATGTGAATAGTGCATTATTAACAGCCGATATGCTTGTTAGCGTAAATAAACCGGCTGAATCTCAACTGTCGGTGATGAAAAAAGGGGCCATTGTGGTTGGCCATCTTGACCCTTTCTTTGAGCAACCGCTGGTTGAGTCAATAGCAAACAAAGGCTTAACGGCTATTTCAGTTGAAATGATCCCTCGCTCATCTCGAGCCCAAAAAATGGATGCGCTAAGTTCACAAGCGAGCCTTGCCGGTTATGTCATGGTAATGCAAGCCGCGAACTACTTACCTTCTATATTACCTATGATGATGACACCGTCGGGAACAATAAAGCCCGCCAAAGTGTTCATTATTGGTGCTGGCGTGGCTGGCTTGCAAGCTATTGCAACGGCGAAACGATTAGGGGCGAACGTACTTGCCTACGACACGCGCCCCGTTGTTGCTGAGCAAGTGGAATCTCTAGGCGGTAAGTTTCTTAAAATCGATATTGGCGAAACGGGTCAAACTAAAGATGGCTACGCCAAAGAGCTCACCGATGAACAAAAAGCGAAGCAGCAAGACGCACAGCGTGATGCTATTGCTGATTCAGACATTGTTATTACCACGGCACAGCTGTTTGGTCGCAAACCGCCAGTGCTAATTAGCAAAGAGACTTTGGCACTAATGAAGCCTGGTAGCGTGGTGGTCGATATGGCAGCCCAATCTGGCGGTAACGTTGAAGGTTCTGTGGCCGGTGAAGTAGCCCAAGTGAATGGTGTAACAGTGATAGGCACCGGTAACTGGAGCCAAGCGGTTGCCCGCGCAGCCACTGATATGTACGCGAATAATATTTATAACTTGGTCGATGAATTCTACGACACCGAAACCAACGCGTTTGGTTTAAATCTAGAAGACGATATTTTAAGTGGCTGTGTTATTGCTCATAACGGCGCAATTACCAACGACATGTTAACCAACGCCTACAAAGGAGCGTAATCATGGAGATTATCTATTTACTGTTTATTGTGCTGCTTGCTGGTTTTCTTGGGTTTGAGTTAATTCGCAAAGTACCTGCGACTTTACACACGCCATTAATGTCGGGCTCTAATGCTATTTCAGGTATTACGTTAGTGGGCGCATTGGCAGCATCTGGTGGCGACAACAATGTGTTGACCACGGTATTAGGAACGGCGGCGGTAGCGCTTGCCAGCATTAACGTTGTGGGGGGTTACCTAGTAACCGATCGCATGCTAAGTATGTTCAAAAAGAAAGATAAAAAATAAGGAGTATGCAAGTGAATGATATCGAAACCATAATCAATCTTGCGTACGTTGTAGCCGCAGCGTTATTTATTTTAGGGCTAAAATTGCTTAGCCATCCAGATACAGCAAAACGAGGTAACTTTGTCTCTGCTGTAGGTATGTTGATTGCCGTTGTAGTGACTTTGCTCGACCAACAAATAATCACGTACCAATGGATTATTTTAGGTGTTGTTATTGGTGGTGCCTTTGGGGCGTGGAAAGCCAAATCGGTTGAAATGACAGCCATGCCAGAAATGGTCTCGTTGTTTAACGGATTTGGTGGAGCAGCCTCATTATTGCTGGGTTGGGCTACATTGTCTGGCATGAGCATGGTGGCACTTCAAACTGCTACTGCGTTTACGTACATTACCTTGTTCTTCACGATTTTAGTGGGGGGCGTAACTTTCTCTGGCTCCGTGGTAGCTTGGGGTAAGTTGTCAGGCAAAATGTCATCTAAAGCCGTGATTTTTACTGGTCTTCGCGAGCTTAGCGTACTGCATCTAATTGCGATGCTGGTGGTAGGGTACTTATTTACCACTGAACCTCAAAATACTCTATGGCTGTACTGCGCGATTGCACTGGCGCTAAGCTTCGGCCTGTGGGCAACCATCTCAATTGGTGGCGCCGATATGCCAGTGGTTATTGCCTTGTTGAATAGTTATTCAGGGGTAGCGGCTACGGCGGCAGGTTTAGCAACCGGCAACACTATTTTGATTGTTACTGGCCTACTGGTAGGTGCTTCAGGTCTTATTCTCACTAACATTATGTGTAAGGCGATGAACCGTTCACTAATGAATGTGTTGTTGTCTGGGTTTTCGAAGCCGGTGGAAGCGGGTGAAAAAATTGAGGGCGAAATTAAGATTTTGTCTGCCCAAGATGCATTTTATGTATTAGAAGCGGCGCAGTCGGTATTGGTAGTACCTGGTTATGGTATGGCAGTAGCACAAGCGCAGCACGCAGTACGTGAAATGCAGTCACTATTGGAAGAGAACGGATGCACGGTAGACTATGCCATTCACGCGGTAGCGGGGCGTATGCCGGGCCATATGAATGTACTGCTAGCAGAAGCCGATGTTCCATATGACCAACTGTATGAAATGGATGATGTTAACCCGCGTATGGAAAACTACGACGTGGTGATTGTTATTGGGGCTAACGATGTGGTGAACCCTGCCGCAAAAGAAATGAAAGGTAGCCCAATTTACGGTATGCCGGTTATTGAAGCGTATCGCGCTAAAACCGTATTTGTGCTTAAGCGCTCTGCTAATGCTGGTTTTGCAGGGGTAGATAACCCGCTCTTCTTTAAAGACAATACCCGTATGGTATTGGGCGATGCAAAAGAAACCATTAACAGCATCGTGAGAGAGTTTGGTGACGATTAAGGTATAAAATATCAGTGGCAGGTATAAAACTGCCTGCCACTTTTTCTACCCAGTGATAGTTCTTATACCTAAGTTTTTGTTTCTTTGTATTTTTATTATTTCCTATTAAATTCACCTATCAGCCTGCACCATTTTTTTCTGCTAAAAAGATGAGACATTTCTTGTACAACGACAATAATCACCTTTACCATTGCACATGCTACTTTTGTCGAGTTTTTTAAAGGGATTGCAGTTAGTCAGATGTCAAAACAGCATTATCACATTGAAGTGTTTCAAGATCTTATTTTGGTAACACTGCGCGGGCGCTGGGATATGAGCACTAATATTCAGTATCTAGCAGCACTAGGCGATACGCTCAACGCTAGGAGAGGTCGAGCCTTTGATATCATAGTAGATATGCGTACATGGGAAGTACCAGACTCTGTGGCTTTTGCTCGAATGAAAGCCCCTATTCAACTCGATAGGCGTAATCAAAGAAGCGAAGTGTGGCTTGAGGACGAGACAACAAATGCCGAACATATCGCCGCTAAGTTCTTTAATGAGCAAAATTTCAAATTAAAGCGTACCAAGAACACGGGTGCGTTCCTTAAAACTATAGACCCTATATTTGACGATGAAGCAAAAGCGCACATCATTGAGTGGGCTACACGCCACGATTTCGATGAGCAAATCTGTCGATAAACAAAATTAGTCGAGACAATCGATATTTTACGTAGCGCCACTTTATACGTTGTCTATAATACCGCACTATTTCGCATTAATTTCTGAACAGCAGCGTTCAGCATAGTTTTTAAAAGGTGACTACATTGTCAGATTGGAGCATTGAAGAAGCAGAGCGCGTCTATGGCGTGTCTCAATGGGGTGGCGGCTATTTTCAAGTTGGTGAAAATGGTAACGTGCATGTGACTCCAGTTCCTGATGATCCCAGTATTCGCATCGATTTTAAATCGGTTGTTGAAGAGATTCGAAAAGAAGGGGTTCAATTCCCTGTAGTGGTTCGTTTTCACGACATCTTACGTTCTCAGGTCGCTAGTCTGAACAAAGCCTTTCGCAGCTCTATTGAAGAAGCTGAGTATAAAGGACTTTACCAAGGCGTGTATCCGGTAAAAGTAAACCAGATGCGTGAAGTGGTAGAAGAAATTGTAGAGGCAGGTGCACCTTTTAACTATGGTTTAGAAGCGGGCTCAAAAGCCGAGCTACTTACCGTACTTGCCATGAACACCAACGAAGATTCTTTGACCATCCTTAACGGTTATAAAGACGACGAGTTTATGCGCCTAGCATTATTAGGTAGAAAGCTTGGCCGCAAAATAGTCGTTGTGGTTGAAAAGTACAGTGAATTACTACTGTTAGTAAAAGTGTCTAAAGAACTGAACATAGACCCTATTATCGGCGTACGCGCTAAAATGACGGTGAAAGGCCGTGGTAAATGGGAAAGCTCTGGCGGCGAACGCGCTAAGTTTGGCCTTACCATTACAGAAATCATTAAAACCGCCCGTTATCTTGAAGAACAAGGTATGTCTCATTGCCTTAAATTATTGCATTTCCACATTGGTAGTCAGCTTACCGATATTCGTGCAGTAAAAGAGGCCATGACCGAAGGCGCGCGTATTTATGCCGATTTGCACAAGATGGGCTTCCCACTAGATTATGTTGATGTAGGTGGCGGCTTAGGTATTGATTACGATGGTAGTAACTCTACTAACGAGTCTTCTCGTAACTACAGCATGCAAGAATACGTTGCCGATGTGGTTTACGGCATGAAAGAGATGTGCGACCTAGAAGGCGTACCGCATCCAAATTTAGTGAGTGAAAGTGGCCGAGCTATTACTGCACACCACAGTTGTGTAGTAACAGAGATAGTAGGCGAAATTAAGTCGAATGCGGCACAAATCGACACGTCTGAAAATGAGAACGAACACGTATTTTTGAAAAATATGCGTGAGTTGTCAGACGATTTCGAGAATCAAACCAATATGCACGAAGTGTATAACGATGCGTCGCAATATAAAGAACAAGCACTCGGTGCCTTTAAATTACGCGTATTGTCGTTGGAAGAATTGGCTAAAATTGAAACCCTTTACTGGGATATCATGGCGCGTTTGCAAGTATGGTATCGCAAAGAAGAATACGTACCTGAAGAACTGCAAGAGTTAGATTACAGCTTGTCTTCGCAATACTTGTGTAACTTCTCAGTATTTCAGTCGGCTGCGGATACATGGGCCATCGACCAACTGCTTCCCGTAGTGCCGCTTACGCGCATGAACGAAAAGCCAACGGTAAACTGCTCATTGGTTGATATTACCTGTGACAGTGACGGCAAAATTGATCAGTTTTCGATAGGCCGTGAAATTACTGATGTATTGCCAATGCACCCGCTTAAGAAAGATGAGCCTTATTATATCGGCTTGTTCTTAACTGGCGCATATCAAGATGTAATGGGTGATATGCACAACTTGTTTGGTCGCTTGAACGAAGTTCACATCTTTAGCTACGATGACGATCCAGAAGATTTTTACATTGAAGAAGTGGTGAAAGGCTCTTCAGTTGAAGATGTTCTCAACATTATGCAATACAACCCGCGGGCTATGGCATCTGATGTAAAACGTCTTATCGACAGACAAGTGTCAGGTGGGAAAATTAATCCGAAAGAAGGTGTTCGCTGGACCGATTTTTACGAAAATTGCTTAAGCGGTTATACCTACTTAAAGCCGTAATTTCGGCGGGTTAACGTAAGAAAGCACGCAAGGTGGCGCTTAAAATTCCTATTCGTAATAGAAAACGGGTTTTAAGTGTCAGCCTATTCTTTAGCCTCAGCGTGTTTAAAATAACGCTTCCAAAACTCAGCCGTTGTGGAATTGATCATATTCGATTCGGCATTCATCAGCATCACATATCCGGTTTTATAATCGGGCGCAAACGCCACATCAGCACGATACCCTTTTACCCAGCCTCCATGGTAGTTAATGCGCTTGCCGTCAAAATCATAAACTCGCCAGCCTAGTCCGTAATGGGCGTCTTTTAGCATTTTTCGCCAACCTCTGCGCCTAGTTTCGCGCTGGGTTTTAACCCGTGGTGTGGTGACTTCCTTAATCATGTCGGGTGAGATCACCGTAGGGAATTCGCCCAGCAATGCTTGCAAGTAAATGGTCATGTCGGTAATGCTTGCGTTTACACCTGCAGCGGGTGAAAAACGGTAGTAGTTACTTTCAACTGCACCTTCACGCCATCTGTCTCTGGCAATAGCAATATGTGGGCGAGCCCAAGACGCAGAAGCAAGCAATCCGCCTTTTCCTACGCTAGCGGTATCCATGCCCAGTGGCGTAAAGAGCTGAGTTTGAATTTCCCGAGAATAAGACGAATAGTTGTTGGTAAGGTAATATTCAAGCGCACCAAAAAGTGCATTTTGATAGGTGTAGCATTCGCCGGGCACGCACAAGGGCTCGAGTTTACTCAATGAGGTTAACACCCGCTGCAGAGCATAATCAGCTTCAATTAAGTTGTCGTAGGCATTAGGCATAAAACCGCTAGATTGACCCACAATATGCTGAAGCTGCAATGTTTCCATACCGTCCACATTGAAAGGAATATCAGGCAATAGGGTGGAAATGGGGGTGTCCCAACGTAAACGTTGTTGCTCAACAAGTTTGGCAGAGAGTAGTGCGGTGAAAGTTTTTGATACCGAAGCTAGGCGAAAGACCGTGTCTTCAGTAATGCGCTTCCCACCTTTATGCGTTCTGCCATAAACATACACTTGTGGCGCCTTGCCTTGCTCGTAATAAACAAAGGTATAGCCGGGCACATTATATTTTGCGGCCTCGCGCTGCACATAGTTGGCATAATCAGAAAGCCAATCGGCGCTTAAAGCGGGAAGTGTCACGAGAAGCGTGAAAAAGAATAGGCTAATTCTAATCAGGCGCGTTACTAAATTGCGCGTGGTTTGCAACATGAATTGGGCTCAGTAAGGGCGCACCCCAAAGGTGGCGGGCACTATTATTCTTACGCCATTATGCGTTCGCTAGTGGCGATTATCAACTCTACTGATATTTTACTGCCAGTTCCGATTTTGTCGCACCCTTGCAAGGGGAACAGGATACAATTCAATCTTAATAGCGAAGTGACTGTTTAAACCCGCACATCAATCCGAGCCATGGTATGAACACTGACATAAAAGATTCAGCGCACGTAGACAATGAGCACCGCGAAACTTACGCTAAAGCTAGGGTAAGTAGAGATGCCCGCTTTGATGGCCGTTTCTTTGTGGCGGTGAAAACCACGGGCATTTTCTGTCGGCCAATTTGCCCTGCGAAATTGCCAGATGAAAAGAACGTGGCTTACTATAACCACGCTGCTAAAGCCATGAGCGATGGCTTTCGTCCCTGTTTACGATGCAGGCCCGACAGCGCACCGTCTTCTTTTGCGTGGTTAGGGGTAGGCACAACGGTAACAAGAGCGCTAACGCTATTAAGTGATATACCCGTGCAGTCTATCTCCACCATTTCAAGCCGGTTGGGTATTAGTGAGCGTTACTTAAATAAACTCATGGTGTCGCATACGGGGTTGTCGCCCAAACAATATCAAGATTTACAAAGGGTGCTGTTTGCTAAGCAGCTACTACAGCAATCCACCATGAAGCTTACTGACATCGCGTTTAGCGCCGGATATGCTTCTACAAGGCAGCTTCAGCGAGCAGTGCAAACCTATTGCAAAAAAACGCCTACCGAATTACGAAGCAAACGCCATACTGCTTTGCCTGAAATATCTCTTAGGTTGCACTTCAGGCCACCTTACCACTGGCAGCAAGTACGTGAATTTCTTGCTTTGCGCGCTATTCGTGGCGTAGAAAAGGTGTCTGAAGATACCTACTGCCGTTATATCAGCGTAAAGGGTGAATTGGGGTTTATTAGCGCGACTTTTAACGAGAGCGCAAATGGCTTCGATGTAAAAATGCGTTTGCCAAATTTGGCTTACGTGTATAAAACGGTTGAACAAATCAAGCAGCTACTCGATTTACATGCAGCCCCAGAGTTAATAGAAAAATCGCTATTAGCAGCGGGCTTGCCTGATAATCTTCTTACTAAAGGGTTGCGGCTTCCTGGTACATGGACTGTATTTGAAAGTGGGTGCAGAGCGATAGTAGGGCAACAAGTCAGTGTAAAAGCCGCGATTAATCAAGCGGGGCTGCTTGCACAGCATTTAGGGGCGGTAGCCGCAGAGGGGCCCGTCGAGCAAAACCAACATTATTGTTTTCCAGAACCCGAAGCGGTTGCGAATAGTGAGTTAACTTTTTTGCGTATGCCTAATGCCCGTAAGCTTGCACTTCGCGATTTTGCGGCGTTGTTTTGTAACGGTAACCAGCCAACTCATGATGAAATATTGTCAATCAAAGGGGTTGGTCAATGGACATTAGATTACCTTAAGATGCGAGGTGAACGTAACCCTGATGTGTACTTGGCTGGCGACCTTATTGTAAGAAAAATGGCAGAGAAATATCCGGTGTTGCCGCAAAAGGCTGCACCATGGCAAAGTTATTTAACACTACAGTTGTGGCAGTTAAGCAATAGTTAACGTGTTGTTGGGTATAAACATATCAGTAGGAATAAGTCATGACAGTATGCAAAAGCTACCTTGAGTCACCACAAGGGCTTATTGAAATAGCGGCAACTAGCAAAGGAATTAGTGCGATTGCATTTGTAGATAGCGCTAATGGTGACGTTGACGGCGGCGTTACCAGCAATGATTTCACTGAAGCAGCAAAAGTGCAGCTAGCAGATTATTTTAATGGAAGCCTCACCCAATTCGACTTACCCTTTGATGCCAAAGGCACTGCGTTTCAGCAAGCGGTATGGAAGGCACTGTGTGATATACCTTATGGTGAAACCGCCAGTTATGCAGATATTGCCAATAAGTTAAATAATCCCAAAGCAGTTCGTGCCGTGGGCATGGCTAACGGACGCAACCCTATTGCGATAGTGGTACCCTGTCACCGGGTTATTGGGAGCAATAAAACCTTAACGGGATACGCGGGTGGGCTTGAACGTAAGCAATACTTATTGAAATTAGAAGGAGCACAAGGCGTACTATGGGCTTAAGAGATATTGCTGCACTATTACTATTAGCATCGATTTGGGGCGGCTCATTTATTTTTATGCGGGTGGCGGCGCCTGAGTTTGGGATTTATGTATTGGTAGCCATTCGTACCGTACTGGCTACCAGTGTGTTACTGCCTATTTTGATGATGACCGGTGGCGTGAGCCAAATTTTCAGGCATTGGTTTCCCATTGCACTGGTAGGGCTAGCGAATACCGCCGTGCCCTTCGCGTTATTCAACTACAGCAGTTTGCATCTAGAAGCGGGAGTTAATGCTATTTTAAACGCCACCGCGCCAATGTTTGGCGCGTTAGTGGCGTGGCTATGGTTGGGCGACAAACTTACTCCTACTGCCATTGGAGGCTTAGCGCTCGGGTTCTTGGGTGTAACGGTTATTAGCCAGCAAAAGCTAGGGGAAGGTGATATTAGCTTTGTGCCTATTCTAACCGCTTTACTTGCCACTACCTGCTACGGCATTGCGGCCAGCATGATGAAACGATGGCTGCAAGGCGTGCGACCTTTAGTGGTGGCTACAGGAAGCCAAGCGATGGCATCTGTTATGTTAGCACCGTTCGCGTTAAGTACATTACCAGCCACTATGCCAAGTACTAATGCTTGGCTAAATGCGGTTGCACTCGCCATTTTAGGTACTGCTATTGCTTATATTTTGTATTTCAAATTGATTGCCAATGTAGGGCCAGCAAAAGCGATTTCGGTGGCCTACATGGTGCCGTTATTTGGCATTATTTGGGGCGTATTATTTTTGCAAGAACACTTGTCGTTACAAACCATTATTGGTGGGGTAATGATATTAACGGGTGTGGCACTCACCACTGGTGTGATAGGCATAATAAAACGTAGCAGGGCAGCCAAAACGGCATAGGCAATTTGTTTGCCCAGTTAAGAAGAGCGTTAGCATCACCTCAGTATACCAAATACAGCTTAATACAATTAAGTGCAGCTATTACATGTGGTGATGCTAAGCGTTATATATTGAAACTTGTACGTTAAATTTCAAACCAAAATTTAGCAGCTTACCTATTCGATAAGCTGCATACGCACTAAATTGTGACCATCTCTTTTCGCCTGATACAACGCATCTTCTGCATGGGCGGTAACTTCATTCATGCTACGAGTGGTAGCAGTGAACGATACACCCAGAGAGGCGGTTAATTGAAGTTGCGGCGACTCACTTAGCGGCGTTAATGTGGCAATGCCATGACGCAAGTTTTGTGCAGTATCGAAGGCTTCATGCGGGCCTGTTTGAGGCAGTAACACAATAAACTCTTCACTGCTCCAACGACCTAGCACATCTTGCTCACGTAAGTGGTCAGAAAGATACGCCACAACCTTATCTAACACATCATCGCCCGCATTTCGGCCATGGGCATCAATAATGTGCCCAAAGTCGTCTACGCTGATTAAAATCACGCTAATAGAGCGCTGCTCTTTTAACAGCGATTGATAGATAAGCTCTAGGTTGGTGCGGTCGGGCAAACGATTAGCATGGCGCACAATTAAGTCGGGCTGCATGTCTCGTCTGAAATAATAAAGTAAGTTATAAATAAGCAAAAAGAGTGAGAAAACAACCACTAACAATGTTACTACACTGAAAATGAAGGCTTGCGATATTTCGGTCTGCCTATCTTCTAAAGGACTTAGTAAAAATACCGTCCATCCGAACTGGTTTAATTTAACTTCGGCAATCAAAAAGTCTTTTTGATCGATAGTCACTAACTTGTTATTAAGGGCTTGCTCGTCTTGCACCGTAATCGGAAGGCTGGCATACCAAGGTAGCTCTGAAAGGTTGGTGAAATCAGAGTACGAGGCTACAAGAGAAGGATCGGAAGACAGCATGATGTCTCCCTTTTCATCGACAAAAAGAAAGTCGTAGCCGTACTGCTCTTTGTAAGAATCGAAGACATTAATGAAGCTGCGCAAGCTTTTACCTATGCCAAAGAAGCCCAGAAACCGGCCATCGTCATCAAAGACCTTAAGGTCGATATAAAAATGGGTGTCTTCCCATTTACCAATATCTGCCACTGCATCCTGAGGTCCATCACGGTACTTAAAATACCAACTGACTTCGCCTTCAATTAAATCGATGGTGGTACCATCGGAATTATATTGTCGTTTGGCGCTTTCGCTGGCAATAAAGAAGGATAAACCAAACTCTCTTTCAAGACGGTTTAGGGTGTTAAATATCGCGGCCTCGTCAACCTCATCACCTTCCATTAGGGTGACTAATTCAGTGGAATGCCCTAATGCTTCAGACGTATGAAGTGGCTTTAATAACTGCTCGACAATAAGAGACACCGCTGGCGATAGTGATTGTTGCTGCGCTCTGCTTTGTTCCGCTACAATCTTAGAAATACTAAAATGTACTAGGGTAACAATCGCTAAAACCACGACCGCAAACAGCACCAATATACTTCGGTGAAGTGTTCGAAAAGTATTCACTGACTACGCAAGCTCCTTTGCTGCTACTATCCAATTCAGTTGAAAGGTAAAGTATACCCGTTGATTTAATGAACTGCTAGGTTGTTCAACGTAGATCTAGACTTAAGAATAACCCTTAAAAAATCAATCGCTGACATATAATCACGGCTTAGATACACTAAGCGCAAAATTCGTCTTCTAGATTTACGTAAAGGAATAGCATGGCATTTTCAGTGGTAGTTTTAGCCGCGGGTAAAGGCACACGCATGAAGTCTTCGTTACCAAAAGTACTTCACAAAGTGGGCGGAGTGCCCATGGTGCAACGTATTATCAACACCGTTCAAGCCTTAGAGGCTGATAGTATCCATTTAGTTTATGGTCATGGAGGCGACAAGCTAAAGGCTACACTAACGGGCGAAAACTTAAACTGGTGTTTGCAAGAAGAGCAGTTAGGCACTGGTCATGCGGTGCAGCAAGCCGCGCCTCACATTAACGATGATGAAGATGTGCTTGTGCTAGTTGGCGATGCCCCTCTTATACGTCAAGAAACCTTGGCTCAACTAAAAGCCGTAAAAGCCGAGTGTGATCTAGCCCTGCTAACCGTTGAATTAGACGACCCAACAGGTATGGGTCGAATTATTCGTCAAGACGACAACATTACCGCCATTGTTGAGCACAAAGATGCCACCGATGCGCAAAAGCAAATTTGTGAAATCAATACGGGCATGATGATGATGGCCGGAAGCGATTTAAAACGTTGGTTGGGCGCGTTAAGCAATAGCAACGCACAAGGTGAATATTACCTTACTGATGTCATTGAAATGGCAGCTAATGAAGGCAAGCGTATTCAATCAGCACAACCCCAAGAAGTGGTTGAGGTTGAAGGCGTAAATAACCGCATTCAATTAGCACATCTAGAACGCGCATTACAACTTCGCCAAGCGAACGAATTAATGACCAATGGCGTGGCATTGGCCGACCCTCTGCGTTTTGATTTAAGAGGCACGCTAACCACAGGGCAGGACGTGACCATTGATATTAATGCGGTGGTAGAGGGTAACGTTATTTTAGGTAATAACGTGACGATCGGGCCAAACTGCGTTTTGAAAAATTGTGAAATTGCAGACAACGCAGTCATTGAGGCAAATTCTATTATCGAAGAAGCCATCGTAGGTGAAAGCTGCACGGTAGGGCCATTTGGCCGCTTGCGCCCTGGCGCTGTTATGCATGCAAAATCTAAAGTGGGTAACTTCGTGGAAATGAAGAAAACCGTGCTAGGTGAAGGTGCGAAGGTTAATCACCTTACTTACCTAGGTGATGCGGAAGTGGGCGCTAATGCCAATATTGGTGCTGGCACTATTACTTGTAACTATGACGGCGTGAATAAATCTAAAACCGTTATAGGTCAGAATGCCTTCGTGGGCTCTAATTCTTCGTTAGTGGCTCCCGTAACGATTGGTGACAATGCCACGGTAGGTGCTGGCTCAGTCATTACCACCGAAGTAGAGAGTGCGGCATTAGCAGTAGCACGAGGCAAGCAGCGTAATATCGCGAACTGGCCCCGCCCGACTAAAAAATAGCGAGTATGCAATAGCTTTAGGGCTTTTTACCACTTAATGGAAGGACAACTAAGGTTGTCCTTTTTTGTGCCCACTTGTTTCTACCCTCGTTCGCCTCTTTATAAAAGTTGTGCAAAAAACTTGCGAAATAAAGTCGAATAGCTTACATTTCTTTCACTTTGTAAATCATAACTTTCGTTTTGAAGGTTATGATTTAGGGATGCTGTAGAAAAAGCACTGTGCTTTTCGTCATATCGGGGTTGAGTTTGAAAACGAGTCGTTCTGTAGATCAGCGCCGCGCTGGCATTATTAAATGGGTAAATACTCACGGCTACGCGCAAGTTGAATTCCTCGCGGCCCAGTTCAGCACATCTGAAGTGACCATCCGAAAAGATTTAGCCGCCTTGGCAGACCAAAAAAAGCTTATTCGCCAATTTGGCGGTGCCGCGCCATTGCCTGCTTCTCAAGGCGAAACCAATGTAGTGAATTTACCTTCATCGATAAAACAGAATATAGGTAAGCTTGCTGCTAGTCGCATTCAACAAGGCTCAAAAATAGTATTAGATTGCGGCAGTACTATCGCAGCGCTTTTACCTTGCCTTCGTGACATACCCAATCTGGTAGTGATGACCAATGCCTTAGATGCAGCGAGTCAGCTGACCAAAAGCAATAACGAACCCACTATATTAATGACAGGTGGTACCTGGGACTCGGCATCTCGTTCATTCCAAGGTGCAATGGCCGAACAATTAGTCTCGGCATATAGTTTTGATATGGCGTTTATTGGCGCGGCGGGTATTGATGTAAGTCGCGGAACGACTACCTTTAATGAATTAACAGGGCTTACTCGCGCCATGGCACGTGCTGCCCATGAGGTTGTTGTAATGGCAACGTCAAATAAGCTTTCGAACAAAATGCCCAATTTAGAATTGGGCTGGGAAAATATTTCTACGCTGGTGACTGATAATGGCATTAGCGACAAAGATATAAATCTAATTGAACAACAAGGCGTAACGGTGCTGGTCGCTGCGCAAAACGGAGAGTAATTATGTGTGGAATTGTCGGTGCTGTTGGCGAGCGTAACGTTGTTGAAATTCTATTAGAAGGCTTAAAGCGACTTGAATATCGTGGTTACGACTCTTCAGGCGTGGCCTTGTTGCAGCAAGACGGCACACTAAATCGCATAAGAAGTACCGGCAAGGTACAAGAGCTCGTCGATATTATTGCTAACGATGAAGCGTTAGGGACTACCGGTATTGCACATACTCGCTGGGCTACCCATGGCGGTGTTACTGTAGCCAATGCCCACCCTCATTTCTCTAGCGACCGCGTTGCAGTAGTGCACAACGGTATTATTGAAAACTACCAAACGCTACGCGAACAGCTTTCAGCAAAAGGCTATGTGTTTAGCAGCGACACTGATACCGAAACTATTGCACATACCGTTCACGAAGCGCTAGATGTTGGCAAAGACCTATTGGCAGCAGTACAGAGTTCAGTAAAAACCTTCCATGGCGCGTACGGCACTGTAGTTATCGATAAAGAAGATGCAGGCCGTATGGTCGTAGCGCGCTCTGGTAGCCCGCTAGTAATTGGTTTAGGGCTAGGCGAAAACTTTGTTGCGTCTGATCAAATGGCACTGTTACCCGTTACACGCCGTTTTATCTTTTTAGAAGAGGGCGATGTTGCCGATATTACTCGCCGCACCATTGCTATTTATGACAAAGACGGTAATGCCGTTGAACGTGAAATTATAGAGTCGAACGTTGAACACGACGCCGGCGACAAAGGCGCCTATCGCCACTATATGCTCAAAGAAATTCACGAGCAGCCAGTAGTGGTGCGTAACACACTAAAAGACAGACTAACCGAAAATGGATTAGCGGCAGATGTGTTTGGAAACGGTGCCGATGATATTTTTAGTAAAATTAAACATGTGCAAATTGTAGCCTGTGGTACCAGCTATCATTCCGGTATGACCGCCCGCTACTGGTTAGAACAATACGCCAATGTGTCGTGTAATATCGAAATTGCCTCTGAGTTTCGTTACCGCAAATCGGTAGTACACCCAAATAGCCTGCTTATTACTATTTCACAGTCGGGCGAAACAGCCGATACTTTAGCGGCACTACGTTTAGCCAAAGAAATTGGGTATAGCGCAAGTTTAGCTATTTGTAACGTACCAGGCTCATCGCTAGTGCGCGAATCAGATTTAGCCTTTATGACCCGTGCAGGCGCCGAAATTGGTGTGGCATCAACCAAAGCCTTCACTACCCAGTTAACTGCATTCTTAATGCTAACCCTAGCGTTAGGTGAGAAAAACGGTATGGCTGAAAGTGACAAGCAAGATATTATTAGTGCACTTCAAAGCTTGCCAGCTAAATTAGAAGAAACCCTTACCATTACCCAAGGTATTGAAGATTTAGCCGAAGAATTTGCCGATAAACAACACAGCTTATTCTTAGGCCGTGGCGATCAATACCCTATTGCCATGGAAGGCGCGCTTAAGCTAAAAGAGATTTCGTATATTCACGCAGAAGCCTATGCTTCAGGTGAATTAAAGCATGGGCCACTGGCACTTATCGATGATGAGATGCCGGTTATTGTGGTTGCGCCTAATAACGAATTGCTAGAAAAGCTTAAATCGAATGTAGAAGAAGTTCGCGCTCGTGGCGGCATTATGTATGTGTTCGCTGATAAAGACGCTGCGTTCAAAGGTGATGACACCATGCGCGTAATCAATGTGCCACACTGTGAAGCGCCTATTGCCCCTATCATCTATACCTTGCCGCTACAGTTGTTGTCTTACTACGTAGCGTTAATTAAAGGCACGGATGTGGATCAGCCTCGAAACTTGGCGAAGTCGGTTACTGTGGAGTAGTTCTCTATAAGCGGCTGAGGAGTTGTCACATCTAAACTAAGTTGGAAAGTTATAAACAAGGATGGAAAGTGACAAATAAAGTTGGAAAGTCATGCATACGGGCTCTTATTTGAGGAGCCTTTTTGATGTAACTTGAGTGAAGTTTTTAAGAACTGAAATCACAAGTGTGAAATGGGATATAAGAAAATTACCTTTTCTGGTAATTCTTATTTTTGATATGAGAATTAACCCAATCTTCAAGCACTTTGTGAGTAAATGAAATATTGTTGTTTGATCTACGAATAAAACCTTCCTGTTCAAGAATTTTTAACAAATAATTGCGTTGCCGATCATTTTTTATCAAGTTTTTTTCTGGGACTAGGTGATTATGTGTAGACAGATATTTAGCAATGTTTTCTAGCTCATCACTATCGTCATCTGTTAATCGAGAAGTAACGTTTTTCCACATTCTTTCGATTATTGCATCTAATTCAAAATTAAGATCTTCTGTCGATGTAAGTTCTAATCTATCGCTCTTAAAACGACTATCTAAAAGTGAGATGATTGTTTTAATGAAAATAGGGTAGCCCATATCAATTGGCGACATCAGATTAATAATCATCTTAAGATATTTTTCATTTTCTGATGTTTTTATCAATTTAGATATAAGCTTTTTGGTGCTTTTTTTACTTAAAGCTTCGACAGTTAGTACTTTTAAGTCATTAAAAAAACTCACGTCGCTATATTGAAACCCTAACTCATCAATATTTCTACCTGAAACTATCATTCTAATTTTATCATTAGTCATTCTTAAGTGGCGCAGTTCGTCCATCAATTGCCGGCTTTCTATTTCGTTCTTAGAGTTAAGTAATTCTGTAAAGTCATCAAGAACTAGTAACAAAAACTCGTTATCATCTAAACTATTTGCTACTTTGGATGCCAATTTACTTAGGGATGAGTTTCTAGGCGTTTGCAGCGAACTTGATTTGAAAATTGAGCCTATAAGTGAATATTTTCGATGTACTACAGACAATTCTTCAATAAGCGATATTCTTACTGAATCTAAATTTTTTCTATCATGAGTAGCATTAATATAAATAGGTTTGAAGTTATTGTGACGATTTTGAATGACATGCTCAAGAATATATGTTTTTCCAATACCTCCAGGGCCAATTAGCATTAAACTAGAATATTTTAAAGTTCGCCAAATTTGTTCAACTAATTCTTTCTGTTCATCTAGTAATGCATCTTGTGCTCTTGGTTTATCACTTGACATACTACCTTCCGACAACTTTATTTTGTAACCAAGAACGACGTACAATTGAAAACATGAATTCTACAACCTTGTCGTCCATTTTAAGTAAATGATCTTTTTCTAAAGCTGATATGATGCTTTTAAACAGTTTTTTCTCTTCTTCAGTTCGACAAACTTCATTATATAAAGTTTCCTCATCTAATTTTCCATTGTCTGCCTGTGCTACTCTATCTAATATATTCAGTACAAAATCACGAATGCTATTCTCATAGTAGTCTGAGTTTTGTAATCTTAAAAAGTGATCTTTTTCAATATGCAACAAATCATTAGCATCACCAATCATTTTCTGAACGATTGAGTCAACGTCCGCAACTGTTAATTTTTGCTTAGTACCAAATAAGCTCAATGTAATTTGCCTTATGTAAAAAGGTACGCCGTCTGCATGCTCCCATATTCTATAAAGTACTTGATCGTCGTACCCAGTGCCTTCTTCATCAAAAAGTAGTTTTGCTACAACACTCCCTTCGTCTTCTTCGAGTGTAGGTATCGGGTAAATGAATGCTGTATTTACCATCGGAGGGTTTTCCCTTATTGCATTATTTAATTTATTGAGAATATGGTGCAATCCCAAAGAACCCGCGTATACTAAAGTCAGGCGCTGGGGGTTTTTTTCCCCCATAGCTCTAAAAAAATTGAGTACTTCCGCTGCTGAATTCGGGTTTTGATTCACCATAATCTTATGCAACAACAATGGCAACTCATCCAGGGTGAGATCGTGAATATTTATTGACCAGTTGGCGGAAACTAAACGATCAGT
>OJEP01000108.1_pt1 | contig 47400 bp, 72 predicted proteins | sample 1593761 | NCBI WGS metagenome assembly OJEP01 (sample SAMN05416783, study PRJEB24817) | seawater metagenome | isolation source: Sea water | place: Canada:Atlantic | collected 2013-11
CTCTGGACCCGAACCAGCATTTCTCTGACACTGACCACGGCGTCGACCTACACGCTTTCCCCCGTTCGGCCCCTGATGATCCACAGCGCGCGACTGAAGCGCGACGGCCAAGAGATCATGATGCAGCCGATGACGCGCGAGGAATACGACCTCCTGCCCAACAAGACGTCGGTGGGCCAGCCCAGCCAGTATTACTACGATCGCCAGCGCGAGGCGGCCACGTTCTATGTCTGGCAGCAGCTTGCGACCGCCAATGGCGAGACGGTTGAAATCACCGCTTCACGCGAAACAGAAGACATCACGGCGATCACCGAAACGGTCGATGCGCCAATGGAGACGATCGAGGCCATCAACTACAACCTCGCCGTTCGCATGTGTCACGCGCTGAACACGCCCGTACCATCTGGCATCGACGCCTATGCGATGAGGTTCATGGAATTAGCAGAGGCCGGCGACCGCGAGGGTTCTTACTGGTTTGGCTCTCACAGCGAAGGCTACGGTTATTTTGAGGCTCACTGATCATGCCCAAACTCGAATTTGTCAGTCAGTCTTCAGCAAAGGCCGATAATCCCGAACTTTCCAGCGAGGGGCTGACCAACTGCTACGCGGAAATGGCCGCGCCGGGCGGGCGGGCTGCTTACCGGATTATCCCGTGCGTCGGGTACGGCGAAACGCCCATTGCTGACATCGGAAAGCCTGTAAGGGCGGCGATTTCCGCTGAGAATATCATCTACATTGTGGCCGGGGGTCGCCTGTACTCACTGACCACCGCAGGGACGCTGACCAACCTGGCGGCCGTGCCTGACGATCAGGCAACCTTCATGGCGTTTCTGAACGGAAAGATCACGGTTGTCGCCGCCGGGTTCCGGTATGTCTGGGACGGCACGTCGATTAATCTTCAGTCCGATGGCGCCTTTTTCCTGACCGGATCGTGCGACGTTCTGGGACAGCGTATCATCACCAGCGAAGTTGGCGGCCAGAAGTTCGACTGGACCGGACTGCTCGACGCTGAGGATCTGGACGCGCTGAACTTCGCCAGCAAGGGCGAGAAGCCTGACGATATCCTGTCTGTTCGGGTACTCGACAGCAACATCTTTGCCTTCGGCGAGAAGACGACAGAGGTTTTCTATCAGGTCGCCAATCCCGGCAACTCATCTGAGGTGTTTTCACGCATCCCGAACGCGGTTTGGGAGCGGGGCATCCTGCGAAAGCAGCTGTCTCTCAGCTTCAATGACCGCATGATGTTCATCGGGAATGACCGGAAGGTCTATCTGGTCGAGGGCACCGGATACCGCGAAGTGTCAAACGAGGGCCTGCGCCGCGCCATTGTGCAGGAGATCCCCGAGAAACTTCACGCCTATGAGGCGGATGGACAGCATTTCATGACGGTCTGGTTCCGCAATCAGAAGGCATGGACGCTCTGCATGGACACAATGATGTGGCATGAGCGCTCAACCGGCGTGGAAAACGGGCCTTGGGAAATCATCGACTGCGTTCCTGCCGATGACGACTATTTCGGTATCACCACGACGGGCAAGGTCTACAAGTTCGAAGACGTCTATGCTGATGGCGCGATCGCCATGCGCCGCCTGATGACCTCAAAGCCGCTCGACGCGCAGGGCCCAAAGGCGCGCATCGCCAAGATCGAACCTTTCATCCGTCAGGGTGACGTCGGCCTCGATCGCGCTGCGGCGTGGGCATTCCGATACAGCAAGGATGGCGGCAATACCTGGTGCGACTGGCGCCTGCGGGATCTGGGCGCGCAGGGCGAGTATGGAGGCCGGTCAATCATCAGGAACGTCGGCGTGTTTCGCCAGTTCATCATGCAAATCGCGCTCACTGATCCAGTTCCCATGCCGGTCGAAAGCGCCTGCGTAGTGGAGTTCAACTGATGGCGCAGAAATCCCCCCCGCACCCAGAGCCTCTGACGGAAGATGGACAGAAATTGTCGACTACCTTCCTGATCTGGCTTACTGACCTCTCAACGGAGGTAAACGATCTAAGAAACGAAAACACGGCGCTGAAGGCGCGCGTCGACACACTGGAAGGCTCATAGCATGGCATCCGTTCTGCATTATCCGATCCTCGCAAAGATCACTGACGCGACCGGCGCCGTAATCGCTTCGGGCAAGATGAGCGTTTTCGACGACGGCACGACCAATCCAAAGACCGTTTATCTGGACGTAGGGCTGTCATCAGCCGCCCCTGACCCCGTAGTCGCGGTCGATGGCATCTTCCCGGCGATCTATTGGGCGTCAGGCCCCGTCAGGATCGTCTGGAAGGACGAAGCCGACGTTACCCTTGCCGGTTTCCCCGCAGACGGCATACAGGGCCAGCAGACGCCCCCAGCGGCCGCAGTCGATGTCAGCTTCAGCGCGGTAGCCAACAACGCCGCGACGGACGTACAGGCCGCCATTGAGGCCAACGCTGACCGTATCCAGCCTCTTGCCCTTGGCGGCACAGGCGGGACCGATCAGGCGAGCGCTCAGACGGGCATTGGCATCATCGCGGCGTCTGACAGCGTTGCAGGTCTGGCGGAGCGCGCCACCAACGCTGAGGGTCTTGCCAAAACGGACGATGTTCGCTTCATGACGCCGCTCACCACTGGCAACCTGGTCACTCAGGAGATCGCGGCCGGCGGGTACACCCTTCCCGCTGCATCAGTAACCGTTGTCGGTGGCGTGGAATTGGCGACCGTTGCCGAAGCTGAAGCCGGGACCGACACAGAAAGGGCTGTAACCCCTGAAGGCGTGAAGGCGCTGGTAACTCAGGACATCGCGGCCATCCCCGGCGCGTCATACGATCTTGAGGCCGGCATTCAGGCCCTAGACGACGCGACAGGCGGTCAGGTAACAGGGCTTACCAGCACAGATGAGTTGATCCTTCAGCTTCCAAGCGATTCCGATGCGATCGCCAAGATGACGTTGGCGCAGGTCTATCAGGGCATGGTGGGCAATGCAGGGCAGCTGGATCTGAACGTGGCGCCAATCGTTCACGATGATACGACTGGCGTGGGCGTCCCGACCTATAGCTTTGCAGGGGCGTCGTCGGTCAAATACTTCATTCTATGGGGATTAGCGCCAAGCGGCGGCCTTACGGTCAAGCCGTCATCTGTCGTGAATACAAGTTCCTATTTCGCTGGACCGATCAGCGGCGGCGAAACCGTAAGCGGATCTTCCGGCGCCGACCTTTCCTTCATCGCGTTGACACTTGCCGTCTGATGGCCCGCGATCATCCATATTATCTGCACGGCTCTGTCAACGAGTGCTGTCAGATTTGCGGAGGCCACTACAAGGCCCACCAGATGCGATACCAGTGGGACCGCATCAAGGCTTGCCATGGGGCGGGCACTGCGAATTGCTGGTCGCCCAAGCATCCGCAACTGGATATCCGCAGCAAGATCGACAATCCGTCGCGCCCATGGGCCATTTCATGCCCAGGCATCTACTGCGTCCCGTCTGCGCGCGATGATCTATACACGGTCTGCGGCGGCGATACGGTCAGCACCCCGGTCTTGGATAACGACAACATTCAAGGCGTTCAGAGCATCACCTTCACGAACCTGCCCGATGCAGGCACCGTTGGCGTGTTCAGTTACACCGATAGCGCAGCCGCCAATCAGACGGTGACTGAAGGCGTGACGATCGCTATCGCAGATTTCAACTCTCCCATCTTCACGCCGGTCGCAACCGTCGCCGAACAGCGGTACACGGGCATCGTTTACACTGCGGTCGATGAGATCGGCGCGACCGTCACGGCCAACGTGACGCTGGACCTTTGCGAATCTCCCCTCCCATCGCCGCCGCGCCACAACCTGTTCTTCGCTTTCGAGGCTTCTGACTTTGCGATGTCGGCAAATGGCGGTGCAGCAACAACCTTGGGCAATCTCAACTACGATCCTACGAAGTCGGCGAAACTGTTCGACGCAATGATTGCGACCAAAAACGACATATTGCGCGGGCTGATCGAGGGCGGCATGGCGCCAGATAGTCCTGTCCAGATCGTATCCTATGAGAGCCAGCTTCAAGGTGAGAGTGAGCCGATCGACGCCGCAGTCAAGTTGACGTCAGGGGCTCAGACCATCTTTAGAGCAGATACGGACTTCGACCCGATCTATGCTGCGGAAGCGGCCGGCGGGTATCCATTCGGCGACAACGAAAGCGACCTGGTTGATCAGGGCGTAGCGTATTTCGTGCCGCCGCTTGAAGCCGCTGACGCCTTTTTCGCAGAAAGTGAGCTGGCATCAAACGACCGAAACATCATTTTCCTGATGGCGGCGACCGTGGGTACGGATTACCCCGGAGTTCTTCAAACTGCGGTCGAAGATGTCGTGGATAATCACAATGCGTACATTGAGACGATCAGTTTCGGGGCTTCGACCTTCGGAAGCCCGATTGCCAATCTCGAAGGATATGCCGTAGTACACACTGGCGGCACCGATAACGCTGATGGTTTTGTCGGTCCGAACCTGAGCGGATCTGACGTGATGGCTGATTACATCAGGGGCCTAACTGACCTGATCGTTCAACCAGCCGGCGCAACAGAGAATAAGCTGGCGCTGACTAGCGGCGACAACCTGCTACTGACAGACGGCACAAGCGGTCTGAAATTGGAGATTTGACATGGCCGATACTGAACTTGCCGACCTGAACCCAGCAGGGACAATCGACGGGACGGAATTGGCCTACCTGGTTCAGTCTTCGAACGATCGGAAGGCGGCTCTTTCTGCGCTGCGCACCTATTTTGTTTCCACGGCGGCAGAGGTCGAGGCCCTTCTGGAAGGGATCAGCTTCACAGACATCGGAACCCCGGCCAGCGGCGACCAGATCCTCATCAGGGACGTGTCCGACAGCAATGCGCTCAAGACAGTAGATTTCAGCGAGTTCGGTGGCGGGGGCGCATCAGAATTGTCCGACCTGTCCGACGTCGCTACGTCCACCCCAACCGACCGATTTGCGCTCATGGGGGATGGCACGGACTTTGAAAGCCGGGCCCTTGTGGAAGCGGATATCTCCGACCTTGGCACCTATCAGGATGATATTGGCGGCGCCACGCTGACAGACGTAGGAACGCCGGCGAGTGGCGATCTGATCTTGCTGCAAGACGCATCCGACAGCAAAAACCTGAAAACGGCGCTGTTCAGCGAGTTCGGCGGTGGGGGCGTCGGGGGTTCTGGCGGTGTGGTGACAGACACCTATACAACGACGGGCGGCTCAGACATCGACATCGACATTTCCGATTGTGATGTTGCGGTAATCCTGATCGACGAAATGGGGTGTTCGGTTTCATCCCGTCCATCATGGCGCCTCTCAACGGATGGCGGGACAACGCAAGAAAGCGGTTCAGTCTATCGCCAGCTATATGAGACAGGCTCCACACAGACATATGTCGCCGCCACTTCTCTCAACATCGGGGTTTCAGATGGCGCGAAGCCGCATACAGGCATCTTGCGCCTTGAAGGCCACCAGACAGCGGGCCGCACGGGGTTCTTCTCCCATAGCGGCGACACCAGTGGATCAACAAACGCCGCCCATCGAAACGGCGTTGTGGATACAACAGATGTTTATGACACGATTGTCTTCACGCCAGGCGCGGGCACTTTTGACAGCATGCAGGTCACGGTTCATCGGTACAGCTTTGGCGTTGCGACCGAAGCAGCGGTGATTGACGCATTGGACGGTGCGACAACAACCGCCGTTACGCCGGCCGCTGGCGACAAAGTTCTTCTCTTGGACGCATCAGATTCCGACAATCTGAAGCACTCTCTTTACAGCGATTTCGGCGGTGGATCAGTAGCGGTTTCAGTAGTAACGACCACGGGGACAGATGAGGTTGTCATCGACCTGTCTGACTGCGATTGGACTGAAATCATGATTGACGATCTCATTTGTGGATCATCAACAAGACAATGGTGGCGCGCTTCGACAGATGGCGGAACGACAAGCGAAAGTGGGTCAGTCTATCAAAACTTCTTTCTGACAGACGGCAATGACTCGAATGCGGTCGGTACAGAAATGGGCCTTGATGTAACCAACGGGACAAGCACAAAGGCAATCTTGAAGATCGGCGGTCATGGTTTGGCAGGGCGAACCTTCTTCATGTCTTCGTCGGGGGACACTGCCGGTCACGCAATCAGGAATGGTTACATCGACACTACAGATGCTTACGATTCAATCGTGATTTCAAACACCGCAGCGTCGAATTTCACAACGACCAGCATCACCGTGATCAAGTATTCGATGTGATGACAGAGGGCCCGGTCAGAGAAGCCCAGCGGCATGACATCGAGGCCATGGTTGAGCATGGCGGCAAGTTCTTCGCGCGCTCAAATATGATCGGTCCGTTCGACCCGGAATATTTTCGGGAATTTATTGCGTCCAACTTCGATCAGGGCGCTTTTTATTTTCTAGTGACTGATACCGGCTCAGCAGGTATGTGTGTCTCACCGTTCTTTGCAACCGGAAAGCCTCAAGTGCAGGTTTTGTGGATCTTCGACGAAGGCGGACACGGAAAAGCGCTGATGCGGCGTATGATCGAAAAGAGCATTGAGGCAGGAGCGTCAGGTATTGGCGCCACGACCCAGACAAGCATGCGAGGCGATATCGTCGCCGAAATGTATCGCCGGATGGGTTTTGAAATCACAGAAACTCTCCTGGTGATGAACTTAGAGGGTTGAGATATGCCAGCATTCTCCGCAGGGGCCGCCATCATCGGGGCAAAAGCGCAGAGCAAAGCCGCAGGTAAAGCGGCTGACGCTGAGATCGAGTTTGCGCGCGAGACGCGGGACTATGCTGAAGTCATCGCCGACGAGACACGGGCAGGCAATGTTCGAAATATCCGCAATAGTTACGGATTGCAGCGCAAAAACATCAACGACACCTACCGCCGATCGACAAGAGCATTGCGCGATGGCGTAGCGAACGCGACAGATCAGGTCCAGCTTTACAAGGACAGCGGCGACGCGGCACTGGCTGCGCAGCGCTATGAGCTTGGCATTGGCCCGAAACCGGAAGGCTATGAGGGCTTCAAAGGGACCGAGGGTTACAGGTTCCGCCGTGGCGAAGCTGATGATGCGGTCGAAAACAGCGCGGCGGCGAGCGGGATGGGCATGAGCGGGGCCACCCTGCGGCGTCTTCAGGAAACCGGCGACGGCATGGCAGCCGATGAGTATCAGGCAAACTACGGCCGCCTGAGTGAAATGACCGGACGAGGCGCGCGGGCCTCAGAGTACATCGGCAACATGGAAAACGGCCTTGCACAAGGTCAGACGCAACTGGAAACAAACCGCGGCACCAGTCTTGGTATTGCTGAAGGCGCCCGCACTGATGGTCTGATCGCCGCTCGCAGCAACGCGAGCAACACCAAGCTGGGCTTCGAAGCCCGTACCAACGACACTATCAGCAGCGCGCTATCTAACGAGGCGATCGCCAAGGGTAATGCGTTCTCTCAAGGTGCGCAGGGCGTGGCTCAAGGCATCGAAAACGGCCTCCGCCTGGCAACTGGTTTCAGCTAAAGGAGCCAAAATGGCTTATTCAATCAATCCAGATGGTTTCAACCCCGGCCCGGCGCCTCGCATGCCAAGGACGCCGCCAATCCGCTCCGTCGTGTCATTCGATCCAGCTGGGGCGATAGATGGCGGGTTGGATCTCAGGGAAAAGATGCGCTCGCAGAAAGAGGCGAACAGCATCCGCGAATTGACCAAAGAGTTTGGGGCGCGTTTGGTGAAAGGCGATCCCGAGGCGATCGACGCATTCGCAGCCGTGGCGCCGGATATGGCCGCACGGGCGAAAGATGGGGCGCTTGCCAGGGGCATCATTCAAGAGGATCGCAGCATCAAGGCCGCTGATCGGGCTCGCAGTATTGCCCGTCAGGAAACGGCCGATGGGTACGTTGCAGAAGACCGCAGTATCAGCGCGGTGGATCGTGAGCGGCGCATCGCCAAAGAAGATCGGGCACTTGAGCAGGACGAGCGTTCACAGTCTCTCACCAAGGCCGGGCTGGTCGCGGGCGCGCTATACGGCGTGAAGACCCCCGACGAATATCAGGAGGCCGAGGATTCACTGGTTGAACTTGGCGTTCTGACCCGTGAGGAAGCGCAGAAATTCACCTTTGAAAACCTCGACGAGTTGATCGGTATGGCGCGCGGCCTTGAAGACCAGATCAAAGACGAGAAGGATCAGGAAAAATACAACAGCGCGCAGGAAGTCGCGAAACGTAGACTTGAAGAACGCCGTCTGAGGAATGAGGAAGCTCGTATCGACATCGCACGGGAGAAGTTAAACCCGCCCCGGCGTGGCGCTGGTACTGATCGGGGTGCTGCGGAGAACGCGCCAGATTCGAAACTTCCAACAGAAGGCGTTGATTATTCGCAGGGCGTTGGCTTCGATGGCGCAATTCTGGGCGTGATCAACTCGCTCACAGACATGGCCGGTTTCGGAACAGTAGCCCCCGAGGCGGCGCGCGGTCGCCGAATTATCCAGAACCTATCGCAAACTGCGGCGTCTGTACTTCAAGACGCGGTTCCCGGCCGCCCAAGCGTTCAGCTGATGAAAGACATCAAGGCTACGCTTCCTCAGTTTGGCGTGTTTTACGACGGTGAGGATTCGGTTAAGAACAAAATTCAGGCGTCCATGCTGGCGATCGAGACGGCGGTGCGCTTCAACGAAGAAGATCTGGCATCTGGTCGGTTGACCAAATCTCAGGTGGGCAAGGCCGAACAGAAGATTTCCCAGCTGAGCGCGCTCCATGCCGACATGGAATTGGTTCTTGGCGAGATTGCCGGCGCAGGCCAGCCCGAACGTGGAACGATCCAGATCCCGCAGCGCGGCAACGGAACCCCGGCCGAACCGGGCCAGATCCCCGAACGCTTCATGTCTCTGCCGCTTGGCAAGACGATCACGTCACCCGATGGGCAGAAGTTCATCAAGACAGAGAACGGTTTCGAGGCAGTAGATGGCGAATGACGGTTGGACCGTAGATGGCGATGATGGCTGGTCGGCTGGTGATGACGGCTGGAAAGTTGAGCCCGATCGCCCCGACCTGATGGGCGCCCCGCTGGGCAAGGTTTCTGAAAAGTACCAGATGGGGCCGATCAGAGAGGGTGCGACCCGTGTGATGCGCGGCGTCAACAAGGGGCTCGACAGTCTTGGTAATGTCATCGCAGACCCCATCAACGCCACAGGGCGGGCGCTGGGGCTTGATCGTGACCTTGTGGAGCGGGATTGGGCCACGAACACCGCCAGAGACGCCTCCGGGGCCGTAGACGCGATTACAGGCGGTGGTGACGGCGTTTATGACGGCGATGTAATCGGACCAGCTGAGACGACCGGCGAGAAATTTCTTGAAGGCGTGGGCGAAGGCGTCTCGATGATGGCTCCTGCGGCTGGCGCTGCGAGAGCAGTCGCGGTCGCGGGCAAGGGCCTTTCGGGCGTTCGCGGACTGATCGCAGGCGGAGCGGATGACCTGGCGGCGGCCACGGCTGCGGCGCCGGTCAAGACGTTGGCGATCGAAGGGCTGGCCGGGGGCGGTTCTGCGGCTGGCGGGGCTGGCGCGGCGGACATTACAGAAAGCGACGATCCCACGGTGCGGCTGGTGGGTTCTGTTCTTGGCGGCGCGGCGGCCACTCTTGGGCCTAGCGGCCTGATGAGGATTTCTCCGACAAGGATGCTTGGTGAATTTGTGAAGGGCGCGATACGCCCCCTGACAAATGCAGGCGGCAAGGCGCAGGCCGGTCAGCGGTTGCGGCGGCTGGCCGGTGGTGGTGAGGCGCCGAACCAATACGCTGAGAAAATTCTGGCGAACAAGGACAGCGGCCTATCCCCGGCTGAAATTACCGGCGATGAAAACCTTCTCGCGCTTCAGAAGTCGATCATTGATCAGGATGAGACGCTTCAGCGCGAGTTCAAGAAGCATTCCGAAGGCGCTGTTAAATCCCTTCGCGCATCACTTGATGACGTGGGTGAGGGTGTTTCACCGCAGGCGTCAGCCGATTATTTCGCAGCCCGCCGCGCGCATCTTACCGAGTTGCTGGACGTGCGGATCGTCCAGGCGCAGGAGACAGCAGCCCAGATCGCGGCACGGGCCAATCCAGACAATCCGGCGTCGTCAAATTCCATGACATTGCGTCGTGAGTTGGATTTGGCCGAAACCGATGCTTACAACCACCTGGATCAGACATGGGCAGAGGTTCCACGCGGCGCGAAGGTGCAGACCAGCGCGCTTTCCCAGCAGTGGAACGAGATAGTCGCTTCTGCACCGGATGCGGCGGCGCCATTGATCCCGAAAATTGCCAAAGACCTTTTGGGCGCAGGCGGAAAATGGATGGAGGACGACGGACTTTCACCAGAGCAGACCGTCAATCAGATGCACGGCCTATATTCGGAGCTTCGCCGGGTTGCCCGTAACGCCATGGCCGGGACTGATCCGAAGCCAAAGACCGCCGCCTATGCGAACCAGCTTGCCGAATCCATCCTTGAAGATCTGGGGGTGAAGGCAGGAGAGGCTACCGAAGTAGGTAAACTGGTCAAAGCGGCTTTGGATGAGACGTTTATCGTCAAGGAAACCTTTTCGCGCGGCACCGTGGGCAAGATCCTTGGCCGCACCGCTGATGGCGGACAGGCGATCGAGCCGGCCGCCACACTCGACCGGACGGTACGGCGCGGCGGCGCGCAGGCTGCAATCGACGTCGACCAGATGATGACCGCCACCAATGGCCGTGGCGTAGACGCGATTGACGATTACATTCTTGGCGAGTTCGAACGGCGCGTCATGAAAGACGGCAAGGTCAGCAAGACCAGCGCGGAGACGTTCTTCAAGAACAACAAAGAGCTATTGGAACAGTTTCCAGACGTGCGGGCGCGTTTGGATGCTGCGGTGGACGGCGCTGCACAAAGTCAGAGGGTTGCTGATAGCAGCGCCGCCCGCCGATCAGCGATCAACGATCCGAAGAAGTCGGCTGGCGCAAAATTCGCTGGGGCCAATGAGGGCGACGAGTTCAATGCAATCCTTCGTTCCCAGAAGCCCGCAGCGGCCGCAGCAGCGCTAAAGCGTGAGGCTCGCAGGGATAAGACCGGCAAGGCCATGAAGGGCCTGAAAACGTCCCTGACAAACTTTCTGCTCAAAGGCGCGCGAACCAAGGGCCTTGATGACGGGTCGATGGTCAGCGGGTCAGCTATGCGTCAGCAATGGGCCAGCGAAGAAGTTCAGAAGGTTGCCCGCGTCATCTTGGGCAAAGACGAGTTGGCGAAGATCAATCGCCGGATCGCCGATTTCCAGTCGATCGAAAAGGCCGTCAACTCAGCAGGGCTGAAGGGCGGCAAGATCATGGGGAAACGGCCTGCCGCAGAAGGGCTTGTAACTTGGGCGGCGTCGACGATCGGCGCGCGGCTTGGCGCTAAGGCTGGGGCCGGGACGAGCGGAGCCTCACTGAAAACAGCCAGCGCAGGTTCAAACATCGCGCGAGATTGGGTGTCGAGATTCACCGTCAACAAGGCTGAGAAGTTTCTGAAAGAGGCCCAGAGCGACCCCGAGCTTTACGCCTCCCTGATGATGGACCCCAAGACGATTGACAAGAAGTCAGTGGACCGGCTGAGCCGCGTTCTTGCGGGCATCTTGGCCGATGGTGAAGATGATGACGGCCCCGATGAGAATGGCAACTATCCGCCTTTGAACCTGATGATCGACGGCGGCGACGGCTCTGATGATCTGGGCGGCTCTCAAGGCGACGATCTGGTCAATGATATTGTCGACGTCGAAAGCAGTGGCCGGGCCGATGCGAAAAACTCGCGTTCAAGCGCGACCGGCGCGGGCCAGTTCATCGACAGCACATGGATGGAAATGATGCGGCGGTACGAGCCGGATCTGATGCGCGGCAAGTCCAAGGGTCAGGTTCTCGCCATGCGGGGCAACAAGCGGCTCAGCACGAAGATGGTCGCCAGGTATCGGAACCAGAACAAGGCCATCCTCGAAAAAAGCGGCGTCAGCCCGACGCGCCGGAATCTGTATCTGATGCACTTCGGCGGCCCCACGGGCGGCAAGCGTGTCATCACGGCGCCGGAAGACATGCCGCTGACCTCGATCTTCAGCAAGAAAGAAATGGACGCGAACCCCCACATGCAGGGCAAGACAGCCGGATGGCTTCGCCGCTGGGCTGCTCGCAAAATGAGACGGTAGTGTATCTAACCGGCGCGTGTCGTCAGGTTTAACAAGGGCCGGCGCGTGTCGTCAGGTGAGATTTCATGAGCATTGAGGATGCGTTCAAGCATTTGCTTAGTCTAGCAGTGGGGCCATACGGAGGTATTTCGATGTTATCGTTCGTCGCTGGTGGTTGGGCGGGGGTCAAGTGGATCGCGCCTAAACTCTACGAGCCAAAAATGGACGCCATGCAGGAGCAGATTGACCAACTGAAAGTTGAAGTCGCGCCCCTGCGAGAGTTGACCGAGCGCCTTATTCCAGAAGCATTGGCGGCTGCGAAGATCGGGAAATGAAAAACTCTCTCTCACTGTATCCCGTAATGATGGCCTACCTGATGACAGCAGAGCGGGCCGTCTGCCTGTCTGATGAAAATTCAGTTATTATTTTTGCAAACCATAAGGCCGCTGAGGTGTTCGCCGCCCCGTCTTACAGAGACATTCTGGGCAAGAAGATTACCGATTTCATAGACCCTTGCGTGAACTATCCGCAGGATGGCGATGTGAAGTCATGGCTTGATGAAAATCAACACGCATACATGGAAAATAGTGAGATCACTTGTCGGGATTACAACGATGAAAAGATCGTCGTCTGGATTCACCATCGCCGCTTTTTTGAAGTCGACGACAGCATATACATGGGCTGCACAATCACGCCCGTATGACCGAAAGAGCAAAATAGTGCGAAAACTAAATTTTCGTGTTATCCGATGGGTCACTCAAGAAATGCCTTAGGAGGACATCGTGTCGACCAGAAAGTTTCAGAACATGTCGCCGGAATTGGATGGGCCCTTGTCCAACTTTCTTGCAATCACGCCCAATGACAGCGCTGATATTACCTTCCCGCCTGATGGGAAGAACACATGCAGCCGTGCTTTGATTTGTGGCGCCGCCGGGACCGTCACAATCGACGCTCATGGTCATGGTACGAATGTCGCCATTCCCGTTACTCAAGGATACAACCCAATCATGGTCACGCGCATCTATGCGACTGGCACAGATGTAACGACAATCGTGGCTGGCTGGTAAATGATTGGCGTCGGAAGTGGCATCTTAAAGACAGCGGTAAATGCTGGCGGCGGGGTCTCTGCCCCTGCCGGGCCTTCGTATGGCCGGGCGATCTCGATCTTCGTTACCACTCAACAGGATTCGCCGATTGGTGACGACGACGAAATAAACGGCTATGATAATTGGAGCTTGTACAGCGGGACGCTGAAGTTCAGTGACGGCACCGACAGCGCTGCTACATGCACGCTGAACGGATCTGCAGCTACCCCGAACCCGGTCGATGATGCCCCCGGCGGCAGCGCAGGCGACAAGCTCTACACAAGAATGCGGACGTTCAACAATGACCACAGTGATATGTTCACTTTGGCCAGCGTTCCTTTCGCCAAGTACGACGTTGTTTTGCATGCAGGTGAATACGCCTTCACTACCAATTCCGGAACAAATCTTTCTAGTTATATGGACATCGAGGTTGGTGGGGTTGCTCGCCATACTTGCTGCTTAAGAAATGGTTTTTCGGGGACTTTCGCTGAAGCAAATCGCGCGGCGGTTTATTCGTTCGGCAGAGAAGAAACCGCGAAACACCTTAGATGGCGCGACATGACCGCCGCTAGTTTTGCGATTGGAACTGGTGGAGCAGGCACTGCAGGAGCAGACAACCTGTTCGGCATCGCAGGTATTCAGATCATTGAGAGACTTGATACCGTCGCTGATGAGACACAGACATACAGCAAAAAGTTAGACCTTATTGGCGACAGCTACACCGCTGGGTCGTGGTCTCAGCTTATGGGCATAGACCTAGCAAACTCGCAAAAAACCATCCCGACATCTTTGAATAATTTTGGCCAAGGCGGCAGCACCCTGGCGACGCAAAGCGCTGTGGGTGTCGGCTTGGATCATACTGACAACGTATTGATTTGGTTTGACGGCCACGCAAATGGTAAGGGCACTATTTCCAACGATATTGCACTGATCCAGGCAGTCGCCACCAGCAAAGGGGATGATGATTGGCTCTTTATCGGACCAATCCCCGTTCCTGCGGATAATGGGGCGGCTTACGTCACCTATTGCGACGACATGGCAACGGCAGGCGTAGCCGCTTTTGGTGACAAATATTACGACCCCCGGCCATTTTTAGCGTCTCTTGATACCAGCGACACTTCTGTTGGCGGCTTGCCCGCAAGCATCTATATCGGCGGAAGCGATAACTTCCACATTACTGACGTGGCAAAGGCGGCTCTGATAGTCGAGCTTCGCAGCAAGATCACCGGGAAATTGACTTAACCCAACCAAAGGAAACCCAAATGACAGCATCAGCCCGCGTCTTCCATGAAATGAAGAAATTGGAGGGCCTGAAAGAGATCAAGGGCGCCGAACACGAACCCCTGATCATCGAAATGTTCGCCACGGTCGGCCACCAGTGGGTGAAAGACGACGAAACCGCATGGTGCGCGGCCTGCATGGGATACGTTCTCAGCAAGACTGGCATGCGCCACACCAGCAAACTGAACGCCCGATCCTACCTCGACCTACCTGGCGCCGTCGAAATCGAAGATGCTCAGCCCGGCGATATCGTCATTTTCTCCCGCGGCGACCCGAACGGCTGGCAGGGACACGTCACCATTTTCCTGCGCAGATCTTCCGGCGGCCAGATAGTGTGCCTTGGTGGCAATCAGGGCGATATGGTCAAGGAATCGACTTATAGCGCCGATCGGCTATTGGGCATCCGCCGCCCTCAGCCGGTTCGGAAATCGGTCAACCAGACGGGCACAGTCAAAGGCGCGGCCACGGCTGGCGCTGGCGCCGTAATCGCAGCTGGCATCGAGGTTGTCAGCACGGTCAACGAAATGACCGCCCCGGCGCAGGACGTCGCCAGCGACCCGGCAGTATCACCAGCGCTGAAACTCATGATCGGCGCGGCGATCCTTGGCCTGATCGGCTTTGGCCTGTTCCGGGTTTGGAGCGAGCGCAACAAAAAATTCAAGGCGGGCGACGTATGAGCGTCATTCTCGAATTGGTCTTGGGCAATCTGACTGAAGTGGTCGGCGGCCTGGTTATGATCGCTGGCCTGTTCGGCTGGGGTTACAAACGCAAAAGGGATGGCGTGAAAGAGGCCCGGCAGGATGCGAAAGACGCTGACTTTGAAAGAGCAACCGAACTAAGGGATAGAGCTGATGAAGTCCAAGATGATATTGGCCTGCTTGATGACGCTGGCCGCGAGCGCTTGCGGGAAACCTCCCCAGCCAGACGCGACTGAAACTGAAAGCGCTTTGTGCATGATCTTCTACCCGACGCCCAGCTTTTCGAGCCGGGATACGGTAGTAACACAGGATGGCAATGCCGCATTTGAACTACTCGTCCGCTGCACATGCGGATTTCCCACCCCAGAGGGCGCCGAGCCGTGCCCAGAAATCGGAGACTAGAATGTCACGACAATCAGACAAATTCCGCGCATCATTGACCGACCGTTCTGCGAAAGAACTTGCCGCCATCGTCGCCTCGCCAAAATACAATGATCGCAAGCGCAAGATCGCGGCCGCTGAGATCGACGCCCGCGCCAAGAAGCCGAAGTCGAAGCCGAAGCCGAAGGAATAGATCAGCCTTCCAGAATATCGAGCAAAGGGGCCTCTGAGCGATCAGGGGCCTTTTTTTCAGAGGCGGCGCACAACTAATCCGTTAGTCGTTGAAAAATAGATATGCTCGCAGCATAAATAGGGCTCTTTACAATCCTCAAATGGAACGGATCAGAAATGCCGCTATATTCACAGACCCAAGTTGGAAACATCAAGTTCTCCGCCACGGAAGTTGCAAATCTCGTAAAGGCAGAAATTGCGCGCTTGCGCGCAGCTGGCGAGCTTCCCGACGCCTTTGATCTGCCTGACATGGGCGAGGGCGAGGGCGACACAGTGAACCTCTATTCTAACAGCATGTCGGGCCGTGCTGGCGACTCAGGCAAGCTGGACGAAAGCAATGCAGGGTTCATCGACGTTTACTACAACGACCTTGAGTCGAGCGACGAGCCTGCGGCCGCCTAAAACTCGAAACCAGGTTGGCCCGCGTCGACTGATGCGGGCCTTTCTATGCCCTTCGCGGCATAATCCGGCGTCAACACCCCGACCTGATCCCCAAACACGTCCCAGCCCGGCCGTGAGCGCCGCGAGAACAGCTCAAGGCGTGTTGCGCCGGGCATCAGGCGCTCAGCGGCCACAAACGCCTCCTGCGGCTTCTCAGAGTGTTCTCCGACCGGCGCGATGATCGAGTTGCGCACGTCTTTCGAGGTCACAGGGTTCCCGCATGTCAGGATCAGGAACGGCTCAGACGATCCCCGCATCACATAGCCGGTCCCGAACGCCTGTTTCGCCTTATCGGACGGAAACGTGCTGTTCTTGCTCAACTTGGCCCAACAGCCCCCGGTCGCGTAGGTCAGCCCCCAGGCATCGGCGCAGCGCATGGCGGTCGTCAGTTTGGGCCACGTCGCCCAGAGCCAGACGATCGAGTTCGGGCCGAGCCAGTTTGCAACGGGCAGATCCCATATGTCCTGATCGGTCATGGTCGAATAGTGGTTCTCAGCCGATTTCGCTTTGCCTTGATCACTGTAGGTTTCAAACGGCCAAGGCGGATCGGCCATAATCAAGTCGTACTTGAATAGCGGAATGTCCTGAAACCGGGTGAATGTGCGATCAGAAAAGGGATTGCTGTTCGGGTCGGTCATCGGCTTCCTGCCATATCCACGGGGCGAAGGCCCAAGGCATATCCAAGAGTTCGGAACGCATACGCCGCTGCCAGTGGATGAACGCCGTTTCCGTACAGCTTGAGAGACCGTGACCGCTGGGCCATGCCATCAACCATTCGACGAACCACGGGTTCAGCCTCCGCTTCTTCCATGATCCCTTCCGCAACCATCTGCGCCGCTCGATCGCAGATGCGTTTGACATCGCGTATCGAAACAGCCGGCGCGAGATCGGGCGCCACTCGCATGACTTCGGACCATCCATCATATTCATTTGGCCGGGGTGGGGCTGTTGGAAGCCATGGGCGACCTGGTTGGGCAGTTGGTCCATGTGCGCCCGGCCCGTCGCTGTTTCGGTGTGATGGGTGCTGTTCTCGCCCTTCCAGTCCCGCGCCGCCGGGGTCGACCATGCTTGAGATTGCATTCCGAGATTCTTGCCCTGCTTTGGTAGGCCGCGTTCCTGTAGTTTCATGCCCCTCGCATTCCACACTTCCGGGTCTGTTTCGTACCCCATCAGGCTCGCCGCTGGCGTCGCCCAATCCTCGCTTCGGGCTTGTTGATCCAGCCCCATCTCGTCTTTCCGATCGCCGCCGCGGCTGCGAAAGCTGTCCGTCGCCGGGGTCTGCCAATCCTTCGCGGCGTCGTGAAGGTTCTCGCCCTCCTTCCGGTCCCGCGTTCCCCGGCCCCCCGTCTGGCGCGCGTTGGCGGCCGCTACCGTGGGCCAGTCCCGCGCCGCCCCCTCCAATGATGGCCGCTCCTTTCCCTTCTCTCCCCTGTCCCGCGTGTAGCTCCCGGCTGAAACTCTCGCAGTAGGCCAAGATGAAGACCCGTTCGCGCTTATGCGTTGCGCCTGTTTCTGCCGCTGAGAAGATCCCAGCCGCAACTTTGTAGCCCATTCTTCGAAGGTCGCGCAGAACGGTGTCGAGGCCGAGCGAAACATGGCCGGCGACATTTTCGAGGAAGACAAGGCGGGGTCGAACCTCTTGAATGATCCGGGCGATGTCGGGCCATAGGTGTCGCTCATCATTCTCGCCATCACGCTTTCCGGCGGCGCTGAACGGCTGGCAGGGATATCCCGCAATAATGGTGTCGACGATCCCGCGCCAATGTGTGCCGTCAAAGGTAAGCACGTTGTCCCACACAGGGGCGGGGTGGAGATATCCGGCGCGCATCCCGGCGACGATGGCCGCAGCGGCGTTATATTCCCACTCGACGAAGCAGACCGTCTTGGCTTCCGGCTCTGCAATCGAGACGCCAAGGTCCAAGCCGCCGGCTCCTGCGCAGAGGGACAGGATGGATCTGGGGGGATGAATAGCCATGTCATTTAACCAACCATTCAAAATCGCGATCAGCCCATTTCTTCAGATGAACCTTGGCATGGCCGATTGCTTTCTGCCTGACGCCAGTTACCTCAAAGACGCCTTGATCGCCAAGAATGGCAAATTGTACGCCATGAGAAAAAACCTGCCTGATGTTCAGCATTCCATCTGAGATTTGACGCTTGAGAGCGGGGCAATGCTCTACGCAGGTAGCGGCGCACTTTCGATGCAATAAAGGCTCAACTTGCAAGATGTCTCCGAAGTTCTTCGCGTGGGGCTGGGGCCGCGCCATAGAGAGGCTGACCTTTGTGGAGTTCCTGATGCTCTTGCCGCACAGGTCGCATAAGCATTTGGCTATCGTCTCTCGCTGCCTGTTCATGTGAGGCTTTGAGAAAACAGGCTTTCCATTGCCCCGATCCGAGTTCTGAACTATGGCTTCTCGCCGCGCATGGATGCAGGTATCAACGAAAAAACTGGCCTCGCTCGACCAAGAGACAGTGTATGGGACCGGAACGCCGCCGTAAAATAGCTGTTTCATCCCAGCCGCCGACTTGTCGTTTTGCGCTTTGCCTTGATTGCCTTATTGGCGTTTCTCACGGCCTTTAGGGCGCTATGGCCGACCGACAGCGCGCCCACGGTCTTGGTCTGGCTTTTGCCATCATTGCCGATGGCATATGAGGCTGTCCGGTTGGCGAGTTCCTGAGATACTTCGCGACCGCCGACTGGCCGGCATAGTTCAGCCATGGTCAGTTCTGGGCTAAAGCTGCGCATGGTGATTTCTACGGGGTCAGTCATGTCGGTTTCCAATCTTCGGGAATGTTGAGGGGCAGCAGGCGCCCGGACCTAAGCCACGGCACGTCCTCACGCGGAGCGGTTAAGTGATAGTGCGGGGTCTGCTCAGCCAGCCATAGAACCTGACGCTCTGTCAGTGGGCCAATGCCAAAGCGCGGCGGGCGACCAGATTTGAGCCATGCCGCGAACACCTCGGGCGTCGGGATATGGCAAGGGTGGTAATCGAACGGATACCTGGCATCTTTGAAATACGCCTGGTGGCAATACATGACCCTTTCAAAGTCAGGGTATCCCTCGCCCACATAGGTCCAGTCGCCACAGGTGAATGTGACATCGCGGGGGTTATTCATCATTCATCCCCCTTCGGATGCTTTGCCTTCATGTGCGCCTTCAGCCCGGCGTTTTTATCATCCCCGACAGAGCGGCAGCCCTTCCCGCAGACAGGACAGGTAGTGACGATCGGGTTTCGTCCGCTGCGAGGTTTTGGGGGTGAGCCGCGCTTACGCGATCGCCAGCGCGGCAGATCTGTCAACGGGTCGAAATCTATCAATCCCATCTGCCGTTCAAGTTCGTATTCAGCTTGTTCGCCCATCATTCATCCCCCTTCGGTTGGTTACGGTCCAATCGACCCCACGCCCAGCTGAGCGCCCACGCCAGCGCAATCGACGCGCCGATGAACACCCACCAATAGGGTGAAGCCGCATCCCAGAAGCCTCTCAGCAGGGCCAGCGCGAGCGTGTCGCCAAAGTCGGCGGGGATTCTGGTGTTTGCGTGTGAAACCATCGGAACCATCATTCAATCCTCTCGAATGTGTAGGCCGCGACCCACGGGTTCTCAGCCCATCCTAAGCCGCGCGGGCCGTTGATAGTCTGCCATAGGCTTTGGAATGAAACCTTCGGGTTCATGACCCATGAAGATCCGACATCAACGCCGTTGTAGTGCTTCCATCCGCCGGGATAATCGGATTTCTCAATACCTTCAGCGATAGCGTCGTCTTCGGTGATATCTGATACCAGCTCCACCCTGACGTCAGTGACGCGAAGGCTGATCCGAGACGCATAGCGGGGCATGTGGATCGAGGGGCGCGGACGTTCCCAATCGCCATAAACCGGTGATCCCTCGGCCCAATACCAAATATTTCCGGGCACAGCCCGCCGCCCATCGCCCATATCCATATCTATGCGATCGGACGGCTTAATGTTCCTGTAGGCGTGTTGCCCGCTCCACGTTTCGCGAACCCAAAGCGTGTCTCCAACGCCGATGCGCGGGGCTTTGCCGTTGAAATACAGATCTTCGGATCTGCCGTCATCCAGCCAAAAGATCAGGGGGTCGTTCTCTTGGAATGTTGTATTAAGCAGGAAGTCAAACCCCTTTGGTGGCTGCGGGTTCAACACGCGGCGCGTCTGGGTCTTACGGCCCGCCAAGATCGCGCGGACCATGGCGGAGTTGAACAGGATGGGGTGATCAGTCACGATTCAGGCCCTCGCTTTGTGATCGGAAGAAATGGCCGGTTCAAAGAGTAAACCTTCAAATCTTCGACGTATATTCTGATAGGGAGCAGTGTAGATGCGTTTCCGCATTGCCATGGCTGTATTCCATTCGCGGTTTTGATGAAAATCCATTTGTTCACCCCTCTAAATTGATAGCCTTGAAAGTATTCCCGACCGTCATCGTCGATCATAACTTTTGAGCCTTCGATACGATTTATTTTGAATGGACCGTCTTTGAACTTTTCGCGGATCTTGCGAAATTCATTCGCATCGGCGCGGGGGTCATCAAGCAACCAATCTCGCTGAACTTCAGCATCAGTCACGGGTCAGGCCCTCGCCCAGCGCGCGCATCATGACTGAAGCCATGTCCATCATCGCCTTTTTCTCTGAGTGGAGTGAACCAACGATGTGACCAGAGGTTTCAATATCGGCTTTGAGCTCAGAGTTTTGCTCGCGCAGTTCTTCAATCTTTAACCGCCTCTCATCGGCCAGATTTTCCGCAGCGACCGCCACCTGAACCGCATCGGTTTTCTGGTTGAGCAGCTTGGCGGCCTTCGCCTTCAGATCGGAAAGCGTGGCGTTCTGGTCTTCGATGATCTTTTGCAGCGCCCTCAATTCAACATCGTAGGCGGCTCTCATCTGCGCTTTTGTCGGTGTTCTTGTCATCAGTTCATCCTCTGCTTCTGTGCTTCGGTTGCGGGAGCGCCGTGGTGGACCTTCAAATGCCATGAGTTGATCAACTGAACGGCTTCGCAGGCGAAATCAGGGTCAAGGCCATCAAAGCACGACATGCCGCCATGATCGAACGTGAAGGCCACGGCGTTCTGGCAATCCATCTGCGCCATCAAGCGTGATAGATCCTGCTTGTCAGGAGCGCGCTTGGCGAGCCTGGCCGTGCGATGCAGCTGGGCGGAGCGGATATACTGGCGCGCGCCCTCCACATCATCCCGGCATGAGAACGCGAACAGCGCCCCGGCCATCACCAGCGGCCCGGCTTCGCAGTCGCGCAGGTCCATGCCGTATTCGCGATACATGGCCTCATCGCCGCTTTCATTCGTGCGCCTCTGATGGATCTCCGCCAGCAGAGGGACGCACCAGCTGAAATGAGGCTTGGCGTTCATGCTGGGATTGGTCTTGCCCATCAGCGGCTCAGTGCCCCTGATATGCTCCACCTCAAGCCTGCCCTTACGCGCGGTCAGGATGCAGAGGCCGACTTCATGCAGGAAGGCGTAATGGTTCGCCTCGCTCATGTGGACGTCGGGCTGGCGGGGTTTAGAAGACATCATCGCGCGCCCCTTTGGCGAAACCTTCAGCCGTGGCTTTCGCCAAGTCGACGGCGAGTGTTCGGAAGGTTTCTGATCTGATGCGTTCAGAGGCAAGAAGGGCCTCAAGTTTACCTATATCATCCCGATACTGTTTCTTTTCGGCAGTGTAGGACTCAATCACCGCCGCCTGATCCTCGACCTCATTCCCTTTATGCTCAAGCATATTCCCAGCACTATGGATCGTAGATCTGAGCTGGCTCACCAAATTCATATAATCGGCCATTTCAGCCTCATAATGCTTAACCAGATCGGCCTTGGTGGTGTTCTTTGGGTCAGGCGCATCCATCACTCGTCCCTCCATGCTTCATAGGCGGTTTGCATTTCCCTGAACGCGGCGGCGGCGCCCTCGTCGTGGTCGAGCATCGCCCGGCTATCTACGCCGCATGTCTTGCGAACCATTTCGCCGGCCTTCACGCGATCGACTTTCTCAGTCGCCGTGGTGCGCTCAAGCCAGCGGTGAAACAAATCCATGTTGCAGAGAATGCCCGCCTGCATAGCGAGTTCGCCGCCTTTTGGTCGGTCGGTCATTTCAGCACCTCAAAATCGACCCGCACAGTCGCGGGATTGGTTTCAGCCGGGAATTTCTCGTAACGATCATTCCATTCGGTCAGGTAGGCGTTCATCATATCCTTCTCGCTGACCGCCGTTCTCTTGCCGCGCTCAGCGATCAGATTCCCGGTGGTGCAATCCAGAAGGTTCTGGCTCACGCACTTGATCACACGAAGCCGGAAGCGTGACTGCTCCTGCTTCAGCGTCATGGCCTTCTTCCATTTGTGGACGCCATCAGGATCTTCGGGCTTATAGTCCGACCAGCGCTTGCCGGTCGCGTCTTTGCCATCTGCTTTGAATATCACCGTCTTGCCGACCATCAGGAACGGCTCAGAAACCCAAAGCACGTCGCCAGGTTGCCAACGCATCGCGATAGGCGGGATATTGAACCTGCCATGCCGATCGGCGAGGTATTCGGCCTTGGCCCCGGCTTTACGGCGCGCGTCGGGGGTGATCCAGCGTTTCCGGCCTGATGCTTCATCAAAAGACGGAGCGGGCTGTAGGGGCCGCCTGAACGACGCAACGGTGCCTTCTGACACGCCCCGGATCTGGGCCGTGCTAAGGATGATGCTTAACTCACTCATTGTCGTTTTCCTCTGCTTCGGCCTCAGCCATGCCACGTTTGAAGTCTGCGTCTTCTGGCCCGTCGGGTTCGTATGGGCTCAGAGCGGTAGCGCCCAGCGCCTCATATGCCGTGCGGCCCGCCAGTAGGGCGCGGCTTGGCGTGTCGTCGGGGATCACTTCGGCTTCCTCGACCTCATCCTTGACCGGCTCCTGATCCTGCGGCGCCTCATCGGCTTCAGGCTCAGCGGCGTCCTGCGTCTCAGCCGGTTCAGGCTCTTGATCGGCTGGCGCGTCTTCATTGATATCGACGTCTTCGACCTCATCAGCCGGTTTGGGCGTGGGCCGCTCTTTCTTGGCGCGCAGGGCCTCGACCCGATCCATGCCGCCCTTGGGCTGTTCTGGCGTGATATCGCGGGGCGCCTCATCCATCGGCGGGGCGTCGCGGATTTCGTCGACCGTGTAGACGCCCATCAGGACGCCAGCAAAATGAAGCCGGGCAAAAGCGCGATTTGAATAATACGTGATCTGAGTGCCGGGGTCGGCCTTCCAGAGCGGTGAGTTCTTTGTGCCGATGTCTTTCAGCTTGGGCGAGGTATATTCTACCAGTCCATCATCATCATCGCCGCGCTGATCCTCATCCACATGCGCCCAGACCCGGCATTGCAGATCAGGGCCTTCGCCGATCAATTCTTGCCGGATACGCCCCTTGACCGGCGCCCGCGCCTGAATGACGGCGTAGATGAGCTGGCTTTCATAGGCGAGCCGATCATTGACCGAATACGATTTGTTGGCGACCTGGTACGGGTCCATTTCCCAATGAAGCGCCTGCATCGTGATCGCGGCGCAATCGCCCGGCCGGTCGCGAAGGTGCTTTGGGATCGCGATGGACGCTGCGGCCATCACTTTGGCAAAGCCCGCAACCTGGTCAAGATTGGCGAGGGACAAAGCCCCGCCTGATCGTGAAACCTGCGTATTCTCAAGCAGGCCGACTTCTCGTTTACCTTCAGACATCGTTATTCTCCCTCGCTTGGCGGCACGTCGATTGAAATGTGCGCCACCTTTCCAGTGATGATTGCAGCGACCGCAGCGGCGGCGGCGGCCTGCGGTATCTGGGCCAATTCTTCCAGACTGTTCACGGCGGCGTTGATCCGGTCTTCCCGCTCAGCCTTGGCCCGCGCCGCGGCTTCGGCTTCCTCGATGGCCTTGACGCGCGCAGCCTCAATATCGGCCTCAGCCTCTTGCTCGGCTTTGGTATCCCGCGTGGTGGTCAGGAATGATTTGATCGCATCCCGCTTTTTCTCGCAGGCGGCAAACTGATCGTCATCCAGAATGCGCGGGATATCCAGCTGGCCGACGCTTTCGATACGGCCAGCAATGGATCTCGCGTTTTCATCGGGGCCATAGCTCGCCAGTTTTTTGACGGCGGTTATGTACCCATCAAGAGCCTCGACCTTCTGGCGTTCGGCTGCGGCTTGCTGCTCAGCCAGAGCGGCCTTCTCACGCTCAAGAGCCTCGGTCTGGTCGGTCAGCGCCTTGGCGGCGGCTTCCTGCGCCTCAGCGGCGGCGTCCAGCTTCGCCTGCGCATCTGCCGCCTTCTTTGCGTCGGCTTCCTGACTGGCCCGCATTGCATCCAGTTCAGCCTGATCGGCAATGTGCTTTTCCGTATCCAAGATCGCCTGAGTAAGCGCCGCCTCAGATCGGGACTTGGCGCCCAGCGCTTCTTCGACTTTGCCCGTCATGTTGTTTTCGTCGATGACAATCTCAGACAGATGCGCCAAAGCGGTTTTGAGGTCATCAAGCGGCACTCCCCGAGCCGGTTCGCCAAGGTAGATAATCCGAGCATGCAGGGCGTCGCGATCAGCTTCGATCTTCTTCTGTTCGGCTTCCCAATCGGTAAGAGGCTTGCGAGCCATTTCAGCGATGGACGTGATTTCATCGCGCGCCTTCTTTCGCAGTTTGTTGCCAGCGGCGACGATCTTCTGCGCGTCTTCGATAACTGCCTTGCCGGCGTCATCCAGCGGCGCCTTGGATTTGACAATCTTCGCGGCCAACGAGCGGCAAGCATCGCGACCCTTCTTCTCGCCCATGTCAAACACGGTGCTTTCGACGCCCTTACGCATCTTGGCGAGTAGGGCATCCAGCTTTTCTTCGTTGGTGATGGTGGCCTTCAGGTCAACATCGCGAAGGAGATCTGGCAGGTTGTCTGGGTTGTCAGTCATTGGGGTCAAACTCCGTTACAGTGATTTCACGTTCTTTTTTGAGGGCGGCGGCCTTGTAGGCGTCGAGTTCTTCGACCTCCCACGGCTTCAGGCTATACGCCCGGTTCATGGTCATTTCGGGATAGTGCCAATGCCCCGTCTTCATGCACTCGTAGAAAGTGTCGATGGCCTTCCGGTTGCGGAAGCGGGCCAGGTGGATGGCGTCGTCATCAACCGGCATGATGTTTACCAGATAGGGCGGCTTCGGCTCCACAAAGGCAAAGAACAGGCCGGGCGGTGTATATCCCCAGCTGTTCTCACTGGCCTCATAGGCAAGCGCCCCCTGCATCGGGTAGCCGCGCTGCGCCATCACACGGTCAACGCCCCGGTCGCTGGCGTCGAATGTAACCTTGAGGTCGATCAGGTCGCCGCCGGTTGACGTCTGATCAAGGCGGCTTTTCAGCCATATACCCGTCTTTGCATCCTTCCAGAAATGGCTGACCTCTTGGTGGCCTTCCATCAGCAAATCAATCAGCTCCATACGCGACAATGATTCGGACATGTACCCAATGTGGATCACGTCTTCAGGCGTCAGCGGCGTGTAACCCGTCGCTATGACATCTGATTTCCACTGCTTTGCATCGGCGGATTTGTAGCTGTTAAACTCAATCGGGCGAACCTTGTAGTGATCGGCGAAAACCTCATCGCCAAGGATCAGCGCATGCGCGGCCCGGCCAAACATCATCGGATCAGTATCGACGCGGGGGAAACGCTTAGGATTGAAGGGTGATGTAGAATAATAGTGGAAAGGGCTCTTTGTGTGGATCTCCCTCAAGCCGCTCGACGACATCGAAACGCCGTCGCAAATCTCCTGAGTGTGATAGGCCGCCATATCCACACGATAAGCGCCCGGATCAGTGATCACGCCGCTTTCGGGCAGATCTTTTATCAGCATTTCCATTTTGATTTCCATTGCCAGATCGTCATTACCGGCAATTAATACATTACGATTTTGAGAAAACAACCGCAAAAGCGATGTGGAATTGAAAAAATAGAAAAGCCAGTTATCGAATTGACAGGATGCGGGGGTGTGAGGCTAGAATGAAAGCGCCCCGCAGGATCAAGCAAATCCTCGGGGCGCGTGACGTCGTTAGTAACCTGGCAAGGTAACGATGTAGTTCACGTTATAGGGCATACCCGGCATCGGGGCAAACCTTTTTCAAATTGCCAGGCGGATCGGCGGCACCGTCAAATGTTCGCGAGATTGGGGGCTTTCACTCGTCCCTGCCTGTTGCGGCTCATACTAGCGCAGGCGAGAAGCGCGGCACGATATCCCGCCGTTGTCGGAATGCCGACGATGGGGACCAATTTTCGGATTGGGGCTGATGAAGATCAGCGGAGAGACGGTTGGCCCCCGGTAATAGGGCATCGCGTGGATACCAATCTGTGAAGGTATGAACCTCTCCTGCAATGCGGGGAGAGGTAGCGAGTGGGGGAGGTGTGCCTTTTTCACAGAAAGTAGCCTTATGAGCGAATGGATTTTCAAAAAAAACTGTTGAAACTTGATAAATGCGAGGCTATCAATCACGCCATGAAAGTAATCACAACCCAACCCGAATACGTTGCGCTTTTCGAATTGATCAAGGGCCTTTGGCCTACTGTTCGCCTTATGGCGGCTGACATGAAATGCGCGGAATCCACGCTATCCAGACGTCATGCGGATTTGCTTCTGCATAAAGCTGAATATGACGCCATGGTTTTGAGACGTGCAGCTGGTCAGCGGCGCGTTTTGAGCGCTGAGGATCTGGTAGCAATGCGCGAGTTCCATATGAACACAATCCAATCCGAGAAAGAGGCCCGCGAATGAGCAACCCCGGACATAACGTCGATACCGTCGACAAAGATGAATTTCTCCGCCTGCTGGCGGCCCACGTCAAAATCACCCAGCAACAGGAAGAAGTCGCCGCCCAGAAGAAGGCGATCCGCAAGCGGCTGCGCGGCTGCGGCGTCGTGATGAACGATTTCGACGAATGGCGCAAAGAGCTTGAAATGGACGTTGCGGATCTTCGCGCCAAGTTCGGGCGCAAGGGCCAGTATTCCAAGCATCTGGGCCACCAGTCCCAGCATGCCTTCGACCTGGCGGAGACGTTCAGCGCTGATGAGCAGGCCAAGTCTTTCGATATCGGCGTGCAGTGCGGGATTGCAGACTACTCGACTGATGACAATCCGTATCAGCCCAGCGTTCCGCAGCATCAAAGCTGGATGAATGGCTGGACGCGCGGTCAGGAGATCAAGAACGCGGCGCCACCGCCGTCAAGCTATCTGGTAAAAACGGAAGAACCTGAACCTGAAGTCGAACAGGAGCGCCTGCCTTCAGACCCACCCGCAACCGGCCCTAACGCTGAGCCGCCCGCTGAGCCGCCCGCTGAGCCGCCCGCTGAAGAAGCGACGAAGGCCAAAACTACCCCTAAGAAACCTAAGAAACCCAAGAAGGATCTCGATCCTGCTCCGGTTCCAGAAGTGACAGAAGATGAAGATGCGGCCCATGCGGCAGGTTGGGCCGCGGCTGAAGCTGGCCTTGAGGCTGACCTGAACCCGTTCAAAACCGGCGATCAAAAGCGGGGTTTCTGGAACCAAGGGTTCGACGCTTTTGCGAAAGCAGCAGCGGAATAGTGTAAACCTCCACCCCCATGGGCGCGTCTCTATGACAAACCCATGGGGCTCCACAAACAACGGGCTGGCGCGCGCCTAACAACAATGGGGAATAAACCCCAATCATCAAAGGAGCACTATCGGCGGCGGCTGACGCCCGCGACAAAGCGAAGGTTCATTGGGGGTGCGCGTGGCACCTGTCTAGAGCCAGTCTGGATTAGAGACGTTAACTACGCCCTTCGCCTTCCACGTAGTCCCCTGTCAGAGATGACCGGTTCAGCCGCCACCCATATTGCAACGAAGGACACCTAAGCGATGAAAGAACCTGAGCGATTTGGCGATACAGAACGGAATCTGATGCTGAATAAATGCGTCACAGACTTGGACGGAATCATCAACCAGCATGACCCCCAAATTGACGCCCCGATCAATCGTGGGGTTTGGGATAGGCTGGATAAACTGGCGCTGGAAATCGAAGCCCGCGCCTCTAGCTCATAAGGACAGACTGATGCCTTACCCCGAATATGACGGCCCAAAGAAGCCCAACAAAGGCCACAAGCATGGGGCCTGCAATCGCGAGAAATGCCAAGACGAACCTGCCAATTGGTACAACCACGGGTCCTACGCTTGGTACTGCGAAGGTTGCCGGAAAACGATTGAGTTTGACAGGTTCAACCTTCGAGACTGGCAGGAAAACTGGCAACCAAAGTTGGGTCATCCAATGTTTGAGACTGAAGAAATGATGATGGCCCGCGAACCAATGAAAACACCACTCATCTAAGGGCAGGACATGGCCGATTACGAAGAAAACATGGACAGGATCGTGACCGACTATCCGCAAAAGACTATGGCTGATTATCTGAGTGAAGCGCGCGCTTCTGGGTTTGACGTCGATCAGTATCCCAGCGAAATCGCCGTCCGTCTGGATAAGGGTGTGGTATGCGACCCCAGGCATATCTCACCGAATGCGCTGAGATATCTAAGCGTTTACCATCTCAAGAAGCGCGAACGTCTGGCATGGTGGATGCTGCTTACCGGAGCTTTTTTGGGGTTTATCAATATCGCTCACCTAATCCACGTGGCGCACTAGGATATGGCTTTAATTCTGGCGCTGGATCTGGCGATGAGTACCGGCGTAGCGCTTGGCCCGCCGAATGGAACGCCGCGCGCATGGACGGTTAAGATGAAGGGCGCCGACCGGGACGACAAATATGCGTTCTGGATGAATGAGATCGACCGGATCGTGCATAAATATCGGCCGTTGCATATCGCCTATGAGGCTCAGTACATCGGCAAGCCCAACGCAGCGGAATGGCTGTTTGGGCTGGCTGGCGTCACGCGGGCGGTTGCTGCAAATTGGCGGTACGCTTACCCTCGAATGACAATTCAGGCGGTGGGCATTAATACAGCGCGAAAGCACTTTACAGGTAACGGTGGCCTCCAAAGGAAAGAGGCAAAGAAGGCTGTCCAGGATCGCTGCGATGCGCTTGGATGGAAGTACAAGAACGACGACGAAAGCGACGCTTTGGGCATTTGGGACTTTCGAGCTTCCCAGCTGTCAGAGGCGCATAACCTGGCAAATTTAAGGATCAACGATGGCAACCGACAACGGGAACAAGGCCACACGTAATGTTGAGATAGAGCAGGCCATTCTAGGCAGCTTGCTTTTGAACAACGACACTTTTGACCGCATCCGGCACATCACGAAATACCAGCATTTTTACGATCCCCTGCACCAACGGATATTCGAGGCGATCAGGCGCCGGATCATCAAGGATCAGGCCGCCACGCCGACTATTCTGGGCGTAATCCTTGCAGCTGACCCCGCGCTAACAGAGATCGGCGGCAACAAATACTTCGCCACATTGGCGGCTTCTGTTGTGGCGGCTTCTCAGATCAAAGACCACGCCGACCTTCTGCGCGAGATCTGGATGCGTCGGGAAATGTCTGCGGCGCTTGAGGCTGGGCAAGAGGCGATCCACGATCCTGAATCCGATATGGCTGAAGTGGCGGGGCGCGTCGAAGGTCAGTTTATGGTCATGAACGATCTGGCCCGGCCCGATGACCGCGCCGTCAGTTTCCTTGTCGCCGGTATGGGGATGCTGGACGCGCTCAGCGACGCCTATCAAAGTGACGGCGTACCGGGCGAGCCGATGGGAATCGACGAGATCGACCGCGAGACAGGCGGCATGATGAACCCGGAAATCATTGTGATCGGCGCGCGGCCCAGCATGGGTAAAACGGCCATCGCCCTCCACATGGCGCGTCATCTGGCGCAAACCGGGCGCGGCTGCATCTTTCATTCGCTGGAAATGGACCCCCCGGCGCTCGTTCGGCGAGTTGTTTCCAGCATGGCGAAGATCAAGGGGCATGATATCCCCTATCTGGACATCAGAAACGGGCGCGTCACAGAGGAACAGTTTCGCCTGATCGCTGAAACTGTGCAGGAATTTGAAGCCTTGCCGCTGGAAATCACGCCGCCCAGCATCCGCTCAATCGGCGCTTTGCTGGCGGAATCACGCGCCGCACGGAAAAAGATGGCCGCCAAGGGGATAGAGTTGGGCGCAATCGTGGTCGACTATATCCAGCTAGTCGAAGCGGATGGAAAGGAAGAACCGGAGCGGATCGCGAACGCCATGAAGGGTATGAAGGCTCTGGCTACGCAGAACAACTGCCCCGTGATCGTCCTGGCCCAGCTAAACCGGAACGTCGAAAGCCGTGCTGGCGCGGGTACTGGATCAATCCCCCGGCCCCAAATGAGCGACCTCAAAGGATCGGGCTCCATAGAGCAAGATGCAGATATGATTATGCTCCTACACCGCGACGAATACTACGTGGACCGAATGACTGAGCCCAAAGGCAACGCTTCAAAAATGGCTGATCACATCGCGCTGAAGGAAGCCTGCAAAGGCCAGCTTGAAATCATCCTAGACAAATTCAGGAACGGCGCCCGCAAGACGGTCAAAGTTGAGATAGATCTGCCCTGCAACCTGATACGATCCATTGACGACCTACCGCCCGCGCAAGAGGATTTCGGGATATGACCGCGCAAGACAAATTCGCCGCGTTCGAGGAAGTCGCGCCAGAAATGAACCTGCGGCCCTATTCGTTTGATGATGCCACGCCACTGCCCCGCGATTTTGTTCTACCTCGATCATGGGGCGTCTGGGCTATGGATGAAATGGGGCTCACGCGCCGCCAGGTCTTTGAGCAGCGCGATCTGTTCACAGATTATTGGTGGAAGAATGAAAAAATCAAGAAAGGCCGAAAGGTCCGATGGGCGATCACTTGGAAAATGTGGATCAAGCGCGCGGCGGGCAAAGACAGCGCGCAGCGCGTCGCTAACAATGACGGGGTGCGCAGCGCCTTGATGGCTCAATATGGGATCGGGAGATAGAAAGTGACGGAGACAATCGTAGCGGCTGCAATTCAATTTGACGGATTGACCATCAGCCTGCCGAAGCCCGCGCGGCATGGTCAAGTTCTTCACGCTGCGGGATTTCTCTCGCAAGAGGAACTGGCCTACGCTTGCCAAGGATTCCTAACTTCAGAGGGTCGCTTTGTGAACCGGGTACAGGCCAAGCAGATTGCGCACATCGCCAAGCAGCCAATCGTTCGAGAAAACCTGCATGGACGAGACGCATTTAGTGAGGATTTCTGGTGAACCTGGCCGACGTCATCCGCGCCGCTCACGCTCAAGGCATGGCCGCGCGCACAGATCCCGACCATGACGGCGAGGTGTTCGTCTGGTGCGTTGTATGCGGCTGGGGCGATGAAGCGCCCGTGGTGGCGTCCAGATACGCCGCAGAGCCGTTTGGATGCACCAACGGCCCGCACAAATAGCAAGGGCCGCCCACGGAGATTGGGGCGGCCCTCTAACACAGGTAGCGACCCCTGCGTGTTCTGTTATAGGCGGCGCTTCTGTTTCATGTTTTCCCAGCCAAAGCAGCCGCCATTCTCAGTCTGTGGAACCTCATAGATGATTTCAATATGCGCAACCGGGATCGAAAACTTGTCGCGCGCCCAAGCCTTCCAGATATTTTCGACATGCTCGATACCCGGCGATGAAACAAAGGTATTCAAGCTGAAACCATGAACGCTTGCGCCGATTACGTGGAAGGTTTTCAACTCAGATCCTCCCATCAAATGCGATTTTATGTTCGCCCTCGATCGCGAACAGCAATCGAAGCACGGACTTGAACCCCGTATCGCCTTCACGCTGGCTCTCCGCCGCCTCAACGGCCAGCAGGGGCCATTGAGTGTCATTCACAGCAGCAGGCCGCCGGGGTAGCCTGATGACGTATACAAGCGGCTCATGGTAGAGCGGAGGGGTGTCAGTCTCGACCTCATGAAAAGCCGCAGTATATGTGATCAGCTCAGGCTCAGGCGGCGGGGTGGTTTCTTCCCTGAAATGCCCGACCGCGTTGACGATGGCCGCAACAGGATCGCGCCCGGCGGCGTGTTCGGCGTGGAGGATATCGCAGATTGCATTGCACGCAGCGTCTTCAGGGTCGGTCCCGGTGAGCATCTGGATACGGTCAAGTAATTCGTTGCCCCATTCGGCGCGGCGCTCGTTCATGCCTTCAGGATCAGCGCCGCCGTGCGGATAAATCTCAATAACATAAGCCATCACTGCCCCCCCCCGCCGACGATATGGACGTAAGGCGTAAGCCAGTAGTTTTCCAGACTACCATGGCTGTCCCGGTCGCCGTACCAGGTCCAAACGGTTTCGGCAGTCAGGTTTTCCCAATCATCATGATCGCCTTTTTCCCGACAGTTGACGACATCGGCCGCCATGGCGTCGCGCGCTTCTTTGCTGTCAAATGTGTAGACCTCACCGTCGTCATCCTCGACCAACAGAATGTAAACCTTGACCGCTAGGCCCTCCACATATACCGGGCTCGGCTCGTGTGGATCGAGCGGCATGGGGAAGGGCACAAAGCCCGCCCGAAAGTCGTCAGCCTTAGCCGCCAGATCGACGCATTCAGGATGGCCGCACGTTCCAGCCTCGCAGGCGGCAGTGATCGCGGCCTGATCGTCGTCGTGTTCTTTAAGATTGCTCATGATTTTCTCTCTCCTAAAACCGGCGCGGGGTGTTCAGCGTCTTGCGCCATGGCTTCGAGGATTTCAGTTTCGCGGACCTCATCAGCCGGAACCCAAACCCACGCCTTGACGTATGCCCCGGCGTCTTCGCCTTCGCTGACATAGCTGGGCAGGTGTTCGCGGCTTATGCCGTCGTCAATTTCCAGATCGCCTTCGACATGATGTTGATTGCGCGCCGCTATGACATAGGCCCGAAGGCGGATCGCTTCGCTGTCAGTGATCATCGCGTTCACCCTCCTTTTCAATTCGAATGATTTTTGTGTTGACCCGTGCAAGCGCAAAAGTGTCGTCAGGCAGGCGCTCAAGCTCTACAGCGTCGTCATGCTGGAAGGTTACAGGGACCAGCGCCACAAGTGTTGCCGGTTCATCATGTCCACACTGCCCCATGAGAGAAAGCGCCGCCTTGATGTGCGCGCGGCATTGACGGAAAGGCGGGTTCATAATCACGCGGGCAAATTCGACCTTGCCGCGCGCGTCTTCCGCAAATTCCAGAAAGCACCGATTGATCACCGGCCCCAGCCCATGCAGACCACTTGCAAGCGTGTTGTGGCGCTCAATCAAGGTCAGCTCATGCTTGCTATGCCCAGACGCCAGCAGCGCCCGCGCAAGCTGTCCAGTCCCGGCGCTAGGCTCTAGCGTCGCAAAGTCACCAACCGGCCCCAGGTAATCGACCATGCGCGCGGCGACATCATCCGGCGTGACATGGCATTCCGTCGCCTTGTCGACTGTTACAGGCTGAGCCAGGTTCTTGACGTCTGGAGCTGGCGCGTCAATTTCGCGGCGTCGCCGATGAATAAACATCGGCTTGCCTGCGGGGCGGTTGTAGATCGCGGGGCGGCTCATGCTGCGCCCTCCAGCTCTGGCGCCGTGAAATCTGCCGTGTCAGGGATCGGGTGCGCCTTTTGGTCAGTGATGAAGAACGCGACCCAATTACCGCGCCAGCCATTTTCGCCATTTGGATCACGGCCCCATTTAAAGCGGAATTGCTGACACGCTGACAGCCTCACGCCGCGATAGTCGTTGTGAATCGCGCCATATTCCGCCTTGGTAATCTTCACCACGCGCAAACGGTCAATGGTATCAGCGCCGCGATACGTCGCGCGGGACTTCACCCCAATAAACCCCGTGGGGCTTTCAAAATTCAGAATTGGCGGCTTGGCGGCTTTCTTCAATGGTACTTCATAGCCGCAAGAGTGCATCAGGTCGCGCCACTCATCGCCGGACAATTCCAAGCTGTCACCGTCGCCGATGTGCGCGGGCAGATCGACAGAAGAAACGACCGTAAAAAGATCACTATCAACCTGCTCAGCCTTTGGCCTATCTGCGCCATGTTCGCGCAGAAAGCTCTGGATGATAACCGGCGTCAAATCGCCATCAAACCGCGCCACACCGCCAAGCAATTCGCGCTCATAGCCAAGCCGGTTGAGAATGTGCGAGGTCGCGCGCGGATAATGGTCGCTTTCCAGAATGCCAGACAAGCGCTCGATAGCACTGGCGCGCGCATCTTCTGGCGAAATCTCGCCCTTATCGACGGCCAAATATAAGCCCATACTACCGCCGCCATGACCTAACACTAGCTTGATAGCTTCAGGCGTCGTCACGCTTGTCCAAAGGTCTAACCGCTTGCGCATGTCGTTGATGTTGCGTTGCAACTGGCGCAGCTCTGACAACAGCGTCTTGATGCGCCTGGCGCGGGTGCGCGGATCGTTTTTGTAGTTGGCGTGGCGCTCGACACCATCGGCGCGGTATAGCCAATAACCCACCGCATCATGCGCCTTGACCGCGTTATCGGCTGCGGCTTTCATCTTGTCGCGGTCATTTTCGGCCCGGCGCTGCGAATGATGGCCCATCAGGATGGGTTGACCCATGGCGAAGCGCTCCGAAATCTCAGAAGCCCGGCGCTGATATGCGCCAGCCTCAGCGGCTCGCTTGTGCGCGATACCTTCAAGGCGTTCGGCTTTCGCCTCAGCGCGTTCGGCCAGTGTCATTTCTTCAGGTTCAATTTCACCGGCCAATTCAATAGCCAGATCTTCACGCGCCACAGACCAGCGCGGCGCCACAAATAATTCTTGACGTGGGGCCCATTTATAGCCCGCCGCCTTGACCCGTTCATATGTCTCAGCATCCAAGCGCTCACTTGCGTATAGGCGCAGCTTGTTATCCTCGGGTGAGTAAGTCGCGGTGATTTTCATGGTTCATTTCCTTGCCAGGTTGTCACAGTAGAACGGCGTTGCAGCGCCGCTCAGCTTTAACAACTTCAGACCTTTTCCAAATCCGCCAGCATTGCCGCGAAGGCTTGCCGCCGCTTTTCATGTGAGGCTTGCGCCAACAGTTCGGCGCCCTTGCGGCTGGTCATCTGGCCGACCCAATCGCCGCAGAAGCGGACGACATGGCGCGGCGTCTCATAGCCGCAATGTTCTAGGTCGACTGTATAGCGCGGATCGTCGGCGACGGGGTGGCAGGTCATGGTTTCACCTTTAAATTAAACTTGATGGGATGGGCGCGAGGGGTTGGGTTTCGGCGCCACGTACCTTGCACGGCGTCGGACAGGTCGCGCCAAGCCTGGCGCGGCGTTCCATCGTGATATGCAGGACAGCGCCGCACATCTTCCTCATACGCTTCACGGGCGGTCATAGCGCGCACCACGCTGGACCATAGCAACTCACGCATTCAGAGACGGTGAAATCTTCCCCCTCATATTTCGAAAGCATTTCATTGGTTGTGGGCACACCCGCTAATTGCGGCGGCTTGCCGTCCAGATCGGCAGGGTCAAAATGTTTCCCACAGTTGTCGCAAGCCATGGTTTTGTTGCTCATGACGCTTCACCATATGCGCTTTGCATTGGAGCGTTGCAATGATCGCACGTCAGACCATCATTTTCCCAATTGACGTTAACGCCAGCAATTCGAAACCCGTTATTTGTGTTTTCGAATGTTTCGGCGCAAATCAGGCGCCATTCTTTCTTGACGCAAGCAACGCATAGGGCGCCACCATCTGCCGTTATAAGCGCAAGGGGATAGCCGCCGGGCCAAACATAAGGCGCCCGAACATATTGCTTTGCAGCGTTTAGCTGCGCCCGATCAAAAGCCACGATCATGATGTCACCTCATTCAAATAAGCCCGAATTGCAGCAGTGACCGCATCAGGAAAAGAGAAACCCGCAGCGACGTCACAAGCGACGCCATACACGGCACTATCGCAGCCAAGTTGTTTATGTGCTGAAAACCACTGAACGACTGACAGCGGTGTCTGAGTGAAACCCGCAGTCGCGCATTCCATCTGAAATTCACCGTAGTTCATGACGCCACCATATAGCTTGACAGCGACGTGTCAGTCAGGAGAACACCCCACCTTAATTCCAAGTCATTGTCGACGTAGCAGAAAGACCGTGGCTTTTCGGATTCGCTGATATCGCCATTTTCAAGGTCAGATATCAGCGAAAGCTCGGCATTCACCTTGGAGCGATGGCCCCAAGAATACCAGTATTCCTCGCCGCGTTTCATCATGACGACACCTCGACCCATTCAAGGCGACACTCGCCGCCGCAATCCTCGCAGCTGGCGCCCTTGTCGAACGTGTCAACGACTTCCCAACGCTGCGCCTTTTGATCCCATGCCGCATAGGCGTCAGCCTTCACGTCATCACCGCCGCATGTGGCGCAGACTGGCTTTTCAGTTTTGGCGGTCATGACATCACCACGGAATTAGCGCGGCCATGGTCATCGACGTAAACAACGCCGGGAAAGTAGCCCTCCGCGTCCATGTCGCTGCGGATCGCGGAAAGACATTCTTCCCAATCATTGCCGCGATAGATCGCGCGCCCTTCCTGAACGCATTGCGTTTCAGCGCCAAGATGCCCGCAATCGCTGATTACGTAGGCGTCATCAATATCGGGCGCCGCATGCAACTGGCGAAGCTCGACCAGCAAGGTTTCAACCTCAGCAGGCGATATGTCGGGATCGTCCTCAAATGGATCATATCCGACAAGATCGAGATACTCGGCAGCCAGCGCCGCCCGATCTTCGCGCCCGTCATGTGTGATTGTGTCAGTCATGTCATTTTCTCCGTTTTTCGCGACCCGCTAACGCCGCAAAATGAATGTTGCATGCAGGATCGTATAAGTAAATCAAAAAAAGAGCCTTAAACTTGAAAAAGTGTAATTGACCAATCAGGCCGCATCGGGCAAGGTGAAATCAGGCGAAACGCGAAACCGGAGAAAACCCATGAAAAAGCGCCCGATTGAACCGAAAACCAGCCTGTTAAATGGCCCCCTGATCGCCCTGGCGGGTGGAGTAATAGGCGCAATCGCAGCGCTTGAGATCATGAAGGCGATAGGTAATCTGCCTCTCTGATCGCTTCTCGCCCTCTACACGCAGAAAGAGAATGAAAGGCCGCGCCATGTAACAGAGACACCTGCGAAGGATAATCGACCAGACGCCAACGCGCACCCACCCCAACGAATCCGATAGGGGCGCAGCGGTAGTCTTCTCATAGGGTCAAGTGAGTGTCTTTGATTAGGCCCGCTTGGCCCTTTTCCGTTTACAGGCGCAGCGTGGCGTGTATTGTAGATAAACCTACTATCTTCCTGTTGGAGACTGGCCCGGCTTAACCGCCGGGCTTTTTTTTATGCAGAAAACGCTCGCAGCGGTAGAGCCACGGAACCAACAGACCGACGCCAGACAGCAGCCCAAGCCTCACCTCACACCATAGAGTAATAGACAGCCCTTCCTTCCCCCCCTATAGACTTTCACCCCATGACACAGAAACAACCTCAGCCCGATCCGACGGAACAAACAAATTTAAAAAATGATATTGGCCGAGATGTCGCAACCCAGATTAAGAAGGGTGAGGTCAGAAACCCAAAAGGAAGGCCCCCAGGATCACGAAACAAGCTCTCTGAAAAATATGTGCAGGCGATGTGCGCAGACTTCGAACTCTATGGTGAAGACAGCATTGTCAGGGTTCGCGAAGATCACCCGGAGACGTATCTCAAACTTGTCGCCAGTCTCATCCCCAAAGATTTCAACATGAACATCAGCCCGCTTGACGGGATGAGTGGCGGCCAGCTGGCGAACACGCTCGCCCAGGTCAGTCTGATCGTGGAGGCTATCGAGAAAGGCGAGCTGGACCTCAACACCATCGACTTGGAAGCGGTAACGGTGAGGTTTGATGAATGACCGACGCGGCTGAGGTTCTCCAGAATTTAAAAAACTATCAGGCGGCGCTTGAAGCGCAAAAGATGCTGATCGACGCGCAAAACAACGTCATCCATTTTGAGCCATACGAGAAGCAGCTTGAATTCTATAAAAAGGGTTCGATTGATCGGGAGCGCCTACTGATGGCCGCGAACCAGGTCGGCAAGACGTTCTGCGGATCGCGCGAAGTTAGCTATCACCTGACTGGCCTATATCCAGATTGGTGGCCCGGTCACAGGTTCAACCGGCCTATCGCGGTTTGGTGCGGATCAGAGACCGCTGATGTCACGCGCGACACAGTGCAGAAGAACCTTGTAGGCGAACCGGCGGAGCGCAGCTTGTGGGGGACAGAGGCAATCCCCGGCGACTACCTGCTAGAAACGCGCATGAAGCGAGGCACGCCAGACGCCATCGACACTATGACCGTGCGCCATGTCCCGTCCGGCGGCACGTCAATCTGCGGGTTTAAGTCATACGACCAGGGCCGGAAGAAATGGCAGGGTTCCAAGCGCGATCTTGTGTGGATGGACGAAGAACCGCCCGAGGACGTCTATTCCGAAGCATTGACCCGGACGAACGCCGTGCCAGATGGACGCTTGATGCTCACCTTCACACCCCTATCAGGTATCAGTGAGGTCGTCGCCGGGTTCCTAGACGCGGAGAAGGCGGCGCTGCTCGCATCGGAAGGGCTGAAGCATGTGCAGCAATAACCGAGATCGAGAGGCGTTCTACGCCATGGGCGAGAAGATCAATGCGCTCAAAACTGAAACCCCAAAATTGCACAAGCCCATGATCACCCGGCGCCAGGTCGTAGGCGTCGCGCTGATCATTGCAGGCGTTGCGCTGATCGCCTTCGCATCGTGGCAGATCGGCGCGTCATCATGCTGAGGATCGGGGGGCCTCATCTGACAGGAGAGAAGAAGGGGGGGCATCAATACCCAAGGTCAAGCCCGGAGGGCGTGGGGGCCCCATTCCTGTATCACCGGGGTTTTAATTTTTGGCGGTCTGGATTTGGGTGTGCATGACTGATTGTGTTTTGTTGGTATGCTTGTCTGAATCGGCCAAACCGTCTGCCAATGGAGGGGGGGAGGTGTTGTGCTTTGATTTCGGGTTGTTGGTTCTGGAAAAATTTCGTTGTGTGCGGGTTGTTGATTGTCTATTCATAGGATGCTTCTGATCGCTCGGATGCGGACCTGAAGACGGCGGCCTTTTGTGAGAAGGGGGTCGCCGTTTTTTTGTGGATTTTTTTTGGTTTCCGTGGGATTGGTTGTGCGTCGGATAGTTCACCCTTCTCCGATGTGTGCAAGGCCGGTCGTCGTCATGGTTCCCCATACCCTCCCGCGGCCGGCCTTTTTCCCGCCCAATTTCGGCCGTAAAAGGTGTCCCCTGAACCTGGCAACCGGAGAAATCCCCATGAAGCACGATTTCCATCCCGGCGATCTGATATGCCGACGCTGCGGCATTACCACTGAAGAAGTCGAGGACAACGCGGATTTGGCCTTTTGCTTTGAGTTCCAGCGGAAGTCCGAACAGGCCGTGCAGAAACCCTTCCGTATCATGACTGAACGAGATTATCCTCAGCGCTTGGTCGACCCTTCAGGCATGGAGGCTTCGGATTTCAGCATCCCCTTCGACGGCCCTGACGCCTCCGCGAATGATCGTGATGAGGTCATCAAAGTTGATACTTCTAAGAAAAATATGACCGATGATGAGGCCATGAAATTCAGCAGAGAACTTCGCGATGCGCTCGATAAGATGGGCTACCGATACTTGGGCGGCTCCTATGCGATCCATGATAGTGGTGAGCCGTTTAAGTTCTCGCAGTCTTTCACTGGCCCCACCGGAGATTTCACCCTCAGATTCATGCAATCCAAAAAGGTGGGATCATGGACGCAGTAACAATCGCCTGTTCAATGATCGGCGCGAGACAGCAGCGCAAGGCGCAGGAAAATGCGGCCTTGGGCCAGATGCAAAGGTTTCGGCCGGGCGAGTGGATGAGGATCAATGCTGACCGCATGCAGAATGTGTCGAGCCAGGCATCCCAGCGCTGCGGGTACTGCGATCTGCCTGACTGCGGCTGCGGCGCCAAGGATTATCGAAAGGTGAAGTCATGACCTTCGGCGCCGGGGTCATAGTGGGCGTGTTCATCGCAGGAGCGGTGTTCTTCGTCGCAATCCCGATTTTCATGGATGATGACGGCTGACGATTTTTGCGGTATGACCCTTTGCCATGCGCAAGTTCATGTCATGAGGTCGAGAAGTGTCACTGTCTGTTGAACCCGGCTTTGTAAGTTCTAAGTCCATCACTCGGATGACGATTGACGACGCCGGGCACATGTCGCCAGAAAAGCGGCAGCAGATCATCAATAGTTACAAGCCGCACGAAAGAGAAGCGCGCGCTCTTGGCAAGCCTGTACTTGGTTCTGGCCGGATATTTCCTGTCACTCACGAATCTATTAGTGTGGAGCCGTTCGCATTACCTGATCATTGGTATCGAATAGCTGGCATTGACTTTGGGTGGGATCACCCGACTGCCTGTGTTGACTGCGCCATCGACCGGGATAGCGGCGTCTTCTACGTCACCAAAGAGTATGCCCGGTCCGAGGCCGTTCCCCTGATCCACTGCGCCGCCGTCAAGCCATGGGGCGCAATGCCGTGGGCGTGGCCGCAGGACGGGCTTCAGAAGGACAAGCGCGCAGGCGAGGCTCTTGAGCAGGACTATCGCAAATACGGGCTGAGGATGCTCAACAGTCATGCTGTCCATGAGCGCGGCGGCGTCTCGGTCGAGGCCGGGCTTCAGCAGATGCTCAACGCCATGCTGATGGGCAAGTTCAAGGTCTTCTCCCACCTGACGCTCTGGTTCGAGGAATTTGATCGCTACCACCGCAAGGAAGGCGAGGTTGTCAAGATATACGATGACCTGATGGCCGCCACCAGATATGCGTGGATGATGCAGCGCTTCGCCGACGCTCCACAACTGTACGAAAATCAGGTAGAGGACCATCAGGCCCTCAGCACGATCGACCAGATGCGCGACATAGACACGGGATACTGAGCATGAACGACATGGCATATGGAACCACCCCAGGCGCCCCTGATCCGGCCTCAGTAATGAACAGCGGGGATGATGCGCGCTTCCGCCCAACGGGCGAGCCGTTCAAAGATCCCGGTGAAAGTCGCCGCAAACTCGCCAACTTCGCGACCATGAAGAACATCGCAGAGGCCATGGACCCGAACGAGCTGGCCCTGATTTCACAGCGCGTCCTGTTCGAATTTGCCATCGACCGCCGCTCAATGTCTGACTGGCTGGACAAGATGCGCAAGGCCGTCGAGAACGCCACGCTGGTCAAGTCGGCCCGTTCGTACCCATTTCCCCGCTCCGCCAATGTGAAATATCCGCTGGTCACGTCAGCCGCCATCCAGTTTGCCGCCCGCGCCCTGCCGATCATCATCCCGCCCGAGGGGCCCGTCAAAGTCCGCACCAACGGCGCCGACCCCAAAAGCGAGAAGGCCAAACGGGCCATGCGCGTCGGCGAATACATGAATCACACCTGTCTGGTCACGATGACCGAATGGGAAGAAGACATGGACCGGCTGCTTGTTCAGCTTCCGATCGTCGGCACCATGTTTAAAAAGGTCTGGTATGACCCCACCCTTGGCCGCGCCAAGTCCCGTGTCCTGAAGCCCGGCGCGCTGATCGTCAACAACCAGATCACCAACCTCCAAGATGCGCCACGGGTTTCTGAGCAGCTGACACTGAACGTCGACGAGATCGCGCGCCGCCAGCGGGACGGGCGATGGTCCAAGCTGAGTTTAAGCCAGCACGACACGCAAGGCTCTCAGGATATTGTCGACGACACCGCCCGCACTGATCGGTCAGACGACACCCTGGCGCCGAAGAATTTCATCGAACAGCACCGCATGATGGATCTGGACGGCGACGGGGTTCTTGAGCCTTACGTGGTGACGGTCCACATCGACACGAAACAGGTCATGCGCATCGCCGCCGGCTACCGCATGAAGGACGTGATCTTTGGCCCTGATGGCGAAGTGCTGGATATCGCGAAATCGGCGTTCTTCATCGACTATCATTTCATGCCCTCGATGGACGGCACGTTCATGGGCACCGGGCTGGGCATCCTGCTTGGCGATATCTCCGCCACCATCAACAGCACGATCAACATGCTGATGGACGCCGGCCATATGGCGTCTCTGGGCGGCGGGTTCATTGGTTCCGGCATGCGCCTGAAGGGCGGCCCGAACAACCATCGCCCCGGCGAATGGAAGATGCTGCAAACCGATGGCGCTACAGTCCGCGACAGCATGGTCCCTATGACCTTCCCCGGCCCCGATCCAACCTTGTTCTCGCTTCTGGGCATGCTGATCGACGCGGGTAAAGAGGTCGCCGCGGTGAAAGACGTGCTGACCGGCGACGTCAAAACCAACATGACGGCGACCGCTACCATGGCGCTGATTGAGCAGGGGCTCACGGTTTTCACGTCGATCCACCAGCGCATTCACCGCTCGATCGGCCGCGAGTTCCGCCTGATGGCGAAGATCTACGCCGCCACGGTCAACCCCGTCGCCTACAACAAGTTCCACGACGTTCAGCCCGGCCAAGAGCAGATTGGCGCCAACGGCGGGCCAGTCATGGAAGAACAGGCTCCGCTGGACCCGGCCGCAGACTTCGACCAGTCCGACCGGGACATCACCCCGTTCTCCGATCCTCGCCACGTCACCAAGATGCAGCGCCTTGGCATCGCACAGATCTACATGGAAATGGCGCAGCAGGGCCTTATCGACAAGAAAGCGGCGGCCAAATACATGCTTGAGGCCATGTCGTCGGATAACGTCGAAGAATTGGTTCCGCCCGTCAGTGAAGAAGAACAGGCCCAGATCCAGCGCCAGAACGAGGCACAGGTCAAACTGGCCGAAGGCGAAGCCGCGATGAAAACCGCATCGGCGGCCAAAGACACCGCTTCAGCGAAGAAAACGGATGCTGAGACGGCCGATATCGCCAAAAAGCCGCTGATTTCACCAGAACGCCGCCGCGCTGAACTTGAGGCGCTGGCCGCAAGACTGCGGATCGAACAGGAAAACCTGACCGAAAACCGCAAGATGGAGGTCGATATTAGCCTTGGACTTGCCAAACTGATCGCCACCGGCAGCGAAGACAGCGCGCAGGCTCAAGACCTTGAAACCCTGCTTTCAGGCATCAGGAACGATGTTCAGCAGGGCCAGGCCAACATCGAGGCCGGTTTGGCTGAGTTCCAAGCCGAAATCATGCGTGAGCCGCAGACCGCCCCACCACCACCACCCACTCAACCCGACCAACCAACCTAACGGAGCAACCCATGCCCCTCGAATTTGACCCGGAAGCGCTCGACGAATGGCGCAACATGAACATCGCCCGCCAGCTGCGCGCCAAGATCGAAAAGCAGCTTGAAGCCAAAGAAACCATGATTTCAGAGCATTCGAAGGTGGAACGAACCTTCATTAACGCTGAGGCGATCATTGATTTCAGAGTGGAGCTTCGCGCGATCGCCCGATATCGCGATCTGCTCCACAACGTCTTCGACGCGACTGCGCTGGAAATCAGCGATCCATCAACCCACCCGGTTCCCGGCGCCGAAGACGATTACGTCGACCCCTTCGACATCAACCCCGAAGAAGCATCAGAAGGTTACAACCCATGAACGACGGCCCAATCAAATATACACACGCCGGTATCAGCCCCCTTGAATACCGCGTCCTGATCGAACCTCTCGAAGTCGAAGAAAAGACGCCGGGCGGCCTGATCCTTCCCGACCTGTCCAAAGACAAAGAGCAGATGCGGATTTCACGCGGCCGGATCATGGCGCTGTCACCGCAATGCTTCCGGCGCCAGGACTGGCACAGTTCCGAGCATGACCTTCTGCCGGTCGGCGGCGAGCTGATCCAGTACAAGCGCCACGCCTTTGCCACCGTCGAAGGCAATGACGGCAAGGAATACCGCATGATCTCTGATGTGGATATCCTCTGCGTCATCGACGAAACGGAGGGCAGTGTAGATGGTTGATCCAACCGCAGAAGAACTTGCCGCAGCCGCAGAGGCCCAAAAGCCCGATCCGGCTGAGGCCGCGAAGGAAGCCGAACTTGCCGCCGACCGTGAATTGGCCGGGAAATACGGCTGGACCCCGCAGGATGAGTTCAAAGGCCCCGAAGACGAATGGAAGGACGCCGATAGCTTCCTGCTTCGGCCCAATGTCCAGCGCCGGGTTTTCAAGGATGAGCTTGATGCCGAACGCGAAGCCCGCGCGAAGGATGCTGAACGCATCGAAGCGGCTGAGCGCCGGGCAGACGCCGCCATGATGGCAACGAAGAAGGCGACAGAGGCGGCGTATGCTGAGGCTCAAGCCGAGTTTGCGGCCAAGCAGGCGGAACTTGAAGCCCGCGCCAAGGAAGCGGTCAGGGATGCGGACGAGGAAGAATATGACCGCATTCAGGAGACCAAGAAGACCCTGAAGGCCCCGGCCAAGGTTGAGATCGACGAAGCCCCCCCGAAAAATGGCCCTGACCCTGTTCTTCAGGAGCTTGCCGCAAAGCAGGCTTGGATAGATGACGTATTTCTCAGGGAAGAGGCGTTTGCCTACGTGGACAAGATCATCAAGATCAACCCCGGCCTGACCTATGAGCAGCAGTTTGACGTCGCCAATCGCTACCTGAACCATCATCACAAAGAAGACATGGCGATGCTCACAGGTGAGAAACCCGCCCCGACAAATGGTAACACCCCGCCCGTCAGGGATCATTCAGCGGTCGACGAAGGCGGTTTGGGCGCTGGCGATTATGGTGGCGGCTCACTGCCCCAGATGACCGGAGCCGAACTTGCCGCCGCAAAAGCCAACGTACAGGCCGGCATCTTCAAAAGCGTCGAAGAAGCCCACAAGTACGCGATGGACCTCTATTCAAAGGAAGCCGGAAATGACTGAAGAACCCAAAACTGAAGCCGGGAAAATCCGCGCCGCCATGGCCGCTGAACTTGAGTTGAATGAAGGCCAGCGCCGCCGCCGCGTATCGACTGATGACAGCAAGAACATGGTCGGCCTACGGCGACTTGGCGTTGACCTGAACAATCTGGACACCGAGAATTACGAGTATCGGCACGTCAATGTCCGCGAAGGTCGGTTGCAGCGTTTTCTCAAAAAAGATTGGGACGTCGTTGAAGATCCGAACGGCGATATCAGCGGCCGGGGCGGCATTTCTGAAATCGTGAACCATGCCGGGAATGAAAAAGATAGTGGTCAACCGTTCGAAGCGGTGCTATTGCAGAAACCGAAGGATCTGTTCAATGAGGATCGCGCTGCGACCCAAGAAGCGGAATCCGAGAAGATGCGACAGACACTTTCAGGCCACGGCCCGGTGCAGATCGACGAAAGTTACATTCCGAACGGCGGCCGAGACGCTTTGAAGCCGGGGTAAATCCTCCGCTTCACAGACAAGAGCCCATCTTCGGATTTCACATTAATTCGGAGGTGGCCTCAAATGGCTAACGTAGATCTCCCGATTGGTCTTCGCCCCCACGGCGGCTTCGGCTCCGGTGCGTATAACGCGGGCACGATGACCTTTTTCATGGCGGCCGCAGACAGCACCGCCTGTCACATCGGCTCTCCCGTCAAACTCAGCGGCACGGCGGACCCCACCGGGCGCTACGCTTCTGTGACATCTGATGTCAGCGCAGGCGACATTGTGATTGGCGTGATGGTCGGCATTGAAGCCCCCACCCAGGATGCAACACTGTATCGCGTGGCCTCGACGGATCGCTATGTGCGCGTCGCCGTGGACCCGCAGCAGTTGTTCGAATGTCAGGAAGACAGCGTAGGTTCCAACCTCGCCATCACTGACGTTGGCCTGAACGTGGCGTTGACCGGCTTCGGCACGGGCAATAACACGACCGGCTTCTCAAGTGTTGAAATCGACAGTTCGTCCGCTGCGACGACTGCCGGGCTTGATGCAAAACTCATCGGCCTTGTTCCACAGGTCGGCAATGACATTGGCGCAAACGCGAATTGGCTGGTCCTGCTTCAGAACCACACCTTCGCCGGCACCAAGGTGGGAGTGTAAATCATGGTCGCTATCACCACAGGCAATCATCCGAAGGCCCTTTGGCCCGGCGTCCACAAGTTCGGCATGGGCACCTACAGGGACTTCGATTGGCAGTATCCCGAATTTTTCACCGTCAAGCAGTCCAAGATGGCCCGCGAAGAAATGGTGGAAGAAACGGGCTTCGGTCTGGCGCAGGTCAAGGCAGAGGGCGCACAGTTTGCGTTCGACACCCACCAGCAGGGCTACACCGCCATCTGGCGCGCTGTTACCTACGCGCTGGGCTACGCTGTCACTGAGGAAGAAATCGAAGACAACCTCTATGAAAGCAAGGCCAAGGGCCGGGTCGCCAAACTGGCGCGCTCGTTCCGCCAGACGAAAGAGACGATCGCCGCGAACGTCCTCAACAACGGCTTCACCGCCGGCGCCTTCGCTGGTGCTGATGGTTCGGCACTGTTGGCGACCGACCATGCGACCCTCTCGGGCAACCAGTCCAACAAGCTGGCCGTCGCCGCTGACCTCTCCGAAGCGGCGCTGGAAGACATCTTGATCGACATCAGCCAGGCGACAGACAGCCGCGGCCTGAAAGCGAACTTGATGGGTCGCAAACTGATCGTTCCCCCGGAGCTTGTGTACGATGCTACCCGCATCCTGCGCTCTGAGCTGCGCGTTGGGACCGATTTCAACGACGTCAACGCGATGAAAAACCTTGGCCGTCTGCCAGAGGGTCACTGCGTTGTGAACTACCTGAACGATCCTGACGCATGGTTCATCAAAACCGATGCTGAAGACGGTCTGACGATGTTTGAGCGCGTTCCTTACGACATCAAGCGCGACAACGACTTCGGCACGGGCAACGCCCTGACCAAAGGCCGTGAGCGTTATTCGGTCAACTGGCTCGAATGGCGTGACGTGTACGGCTCCGAAGGCGCCGCATAAGAACCGGCGGCGGGGGCTTCGGCCCCCGTCACCCCTTAACGGCGGAGATTGCACATGGCTGTTACTGCGACGCGCACTGTCCGTCAGGTTATTGAAGACGCCATGGGGATCGGCGGATTGGTCGATCTTGAGGAAGCGCCAACTGCGGCTGAGTTCGCCAAAGGCGTTCGGACCCTCGATACCATGCTCAAGGCTTGGCAGAATGTTCCTTACAAGCTCTGGACCCGAACCAGCATTTCTCTGACACTGACCACGGCGTCGACCTACACGC
>OJEP01000109.1_pt1 | contig 47056 bp, 33 predicted proteins | sample 1593761 | NCBI WGS metagenome assembly OJEP01 (sample SAMN05416783, study PRJEB24817) | seawater metagenome | isolation source: Sea water | place: Canada:Atlantic | collected 2013-11
CGAGCTGGGTTTAGAACGTCGTGAGACAGTTCGGTCCCTATCTGCCGTGGGCGTTTGAGAATTGAAGAGGGCTGCTCCTAGTACGAGAGGACCGGAGTGGACGAACCACTGGTGTTCGGGTTGTCATGCCAATGGCATTGCCCGGTAGCTACGTTCGGAACTGATAACCGCTGAAAGCATCTAAGCGGGAAGCAGGCTTTGAGATGAGTTCTCACTGGAGCTTTAAGCTCCCTAAAGGGTCGTTGGAGACTACAACGTTGATAGGTCAGGTGTGTAAGGACTGTGAAGTCTTGAGCTAACTGATACTAATTACCCGTGAGGCTTAACCATACAACACCCAAGTGGTTTTAAAGATTGTGTGAAGACTGACATAGAAAAATCACGTACTGCGTGTTACTTGAAGAATTCTTTTGTAGATTATATCAAATTTCCTAGATTGCTAATTATTGCCTATGTAAAAGTAGCGCGGTGATTAAAAAGTTTTTGTTTAGCGACAATAGCGCTGTAGACCCACCTGAACCCATTCCGAACTCAGAAGTGAAATGCAGTAGCGCCGATGGTAGTGTGGGAGTTCCCATGTGAGAGTAGGACATTGCTAAGCTTCTATTAAGAGAAGCCCGTTACGAAAGTGACGGGCTTTTTGCTTTCTGAAGATTCGCATTTCTACTGCGGATTTATATTAATATTACAGTTTACAGTTTTGGAGCATTTACCTTTAATGAAAAAATTCCTATCCTCCCCAGCTACAATGGCCTTATCTGATGTTGAAAATTCACATTACCAGAAAGCTTTAACTTATATTTCAGAGCTTAGCCTAAATCTAATGGCTGTTAAGGTGACTAATTATCCTGAAGACTTTTATGGGTGGTGTGTTGAGCTTTTAGAGATATGTAAAAAAGGGATTAACCGTGACTTATTAGACGATGAACAATTTAAGCCATTAGAAAAACTTATTGTTGTATTAGAAATAGGTGCTAGTGCTAGTCAGCTGAAAATGGCACGTTTAGCGCCCTGGCCAATATTTGTGGACTTTATTGAGCAACAAGCAGCATTACACGCACTTGAAGAACGCTTGAGCTTATTGGATTATGTTCGTGGGCTTGAACAAACTCCGTTAGGTGAAATGACAGAGTTAGATCGTCTAGTTTTTGCAGGTAAACATACCAATAAACATATCCATACTATTTATAATTTTGACATCGAATGGTTTGCTCCGACCAAAGGGGCTAAAGTTTTCCATACCTTATTTACAGAACAACCTGGTGCTTTTGACACGGCCCTTAGTTTTATTCCATTGAGCGGTGATGTTACACCTGCTCAATACCAAAAATTTGTTGTTGCCTATAAAAAAATATTTAGTACTTATACAAAAACAAAGGTCAATGGTGAAAAAGCGCCATTAGCACCAGCAAGTCGTTTATTGGCGCTGCGCCGTCCAGATCAATTTATTGCGGTTACTAACGCTAAAGTTGATATTTTATGTCAGGGACTAGGCATACCTAAATTTAATAATTACGATTTTGAAAGTTATTGGCAAGACCTGATTGGAACAATGCGTACTTTTGCTTGGTGGCATCAAAGAGCACCAAGTGATGAACGCGAATGTAAATTGTGGAACACACGCGCTATTCTTGTCGATTTATTTCTTTATGCAGATCAGGATGTTGCATTTAAGTCTAATTATTTGAGAATACGTGATAAAAAGCTAGGAACCAGTGTAAGTAGTTTCAAATCATCACGACGTGTTCGAGTTAAGTTGACCATTGAAGAGATTGTTGATGAGGCACTAGCTGAGAGTGAAATACCTGAGTACATTAGAAATAAGCGTAGTACTATTATTATTGAAGTTAAAAAAGGTAAAAAAGTTGAACATGTGATTAAATTAATGCGAGCAATATTTGGTTAATAACGCATTTATTTCAAAGTGAACATAGGTTAACTTTTTGAATGACTTGATTAACGTGCGAGTGTTAATTTTCGTTTACTTTCATTTTTCATGGGTTCAACATCGATTGTGTCTAAATCAAACTAAATGTTCATGGATGCAGGAAGTGCTGCCTTATCAACTGGAAGGTAAATCGCTTAAGGAAGAAATCAAATGGGGATAAAAAGAAAGCTCATAAAGTGGTACCTTGATTAATCCTTTGGCTTCATTGCCCCATAAAGTATGTGCTGATTATTATCGTCAAAAGCTATTCATATGATTGAAATATTCAAATAATAGACATATGACAAAGAAGCTACTACAGTGTTCACTTATGTATACGAGACATTAACTACCATTGCAACATTAGCGATTAAGACTAACTCTTGTATCGCTAATGTTCTAGTCACTTATGCGCCGTAGTTTGCGTCAACTAACTCGCCTACAGTAACATTTTTAGTGGATTTGTTTTCATCAAGCCAAGCGGTAAGAGCATCTCGGTCTTCATTAGTAGCGGATGCATAACGGTTATTTGGACAGATAAAAGCTCCAAATAATTCAGCGTTACCTCCTCCTCCCATCGAAAGGTCACGACTTTCAATAAAGTCTACCAATTGATTTAAAACTGAATCAAATTCATCTGACGTTTTTACATCTAATGTACATGACAATTCAAAGCCTAAAATGGCAAACTCATCTAAATATAATTTTTTACGTAATCGACGATTTTTGGTGCTTGGCATAATTTTCCTTAGGTATATAAGATATTTTGTATGCGTTTCTATCATGTCCGCATCACTAATATTAATTAATTTATATTAATAACCCATAATACCAAGATATAGAAACCGTAAACAGTCACTTTTTATAAATAGTTGGAGATTATTAACAGGCCTCAGTAATAAGCTAACGTGAAGTAGATTCATTTTACATAATTTCAATTGGTTATATAAAAACAAAACAAATCAAACTGCTTGTCCACAGGCCCAGCCACTAGACCAACACCACTGAAAATTATAACCACCAAGCCAGCCTGTAACATCGGTGACTTCTCCAATAAAATATAAGCCTTTAGATTTTTTCGCTTCAAAGGTTTTAGAGGAAAGTTCGTCAGTATTAATACCCCCTAAAGTGACTTCTGCGGTGCGATAGCCTTCAGTGCCATTGGGTTTGATTTGCCAAGTGTGGATTGCATGAGCTAAATTATCTATCTCATCATGGTTTAATTGGTTGATGGCTTTATCTGCAACGTTGGCGGTAAACGTCCCATCATTAATTAATGTTTCAATAAAACGCTTAGGAAATAAGGTTGATAAAAGATTTTTTAATGACTTTTGAGGTTGCTGTTCACGCCAGGCATTGATAATTGCGTTGAGATTTTTTTCAGGTAATAAATTGATAGTAATCGCTTCACCTGCTTGCCAAAAAGAGGAAATTTGCAATATGGCAGGCCCTGATAGGCCACGGTGAGTAAAAAGAATATTTTCACGAAAACTCATACCATTTTCACTGGTTACCTGACAGTCGATACTGATACCAGATAAGCCATCGAAGCGTTTTTTGTCATGATCATGCAAAGTGAAAGGTACTAAGGCCGCTATTGTGGGTAGAACATCGAGTCCAAATTGTTCTGCAACTTTATAACCAATAGGAGACGCGCCTAGTTTTGGCATAGTTAGCCCACCAGAGGCAATGACTAATGATTTGCATCGATAATCTTTATCAGATGTTTTTACAAGGTAACCCTGTTCCGAGTCTTTACTCACGGAAAGTACTTCAGTGCGAAGGTTAATCGATACGCTTGCCCAATCACATTCGGTAAGTAAAACATCAACTATGTCTTGAGCACTATTATCACAAAATAGTTGCCCTAAGGTTTTATGATGATAATTAACGCTATGCCTTTCAATTAGTTCAATAAAATCATCAGCAGTGAATCGGCTTAAAGCTGATTTAACAAAATGAGGATTTTGACAAATAAAGTGATTAGGTGTCGTACCTTGGTTAGTAAAGTTACAACGGCCACCACCACTGATCAATATTTTTCGTGCGGGTTTTTTTCCCATATCAACCACAACAACGTTTTTACCGCGATACCCTGCTTGTGCAGCACACATTAAGCCTGCCGCGCCGGCACCAATTATTAATACGTCTGTTGTGATCACTGTTACACCTTAAAAATAAAACTAATTAGTAAAGTCCTACGAAGGGACGTTGAAAATGTTGATACTATTATAATCTTTCTGTCATCGTGCTAATACCCATCACCATTGAAAGTGCACTTGGTAACATGCATCTTGATTACTCACGGGTATATATAAAAAGGGCTATAAAGCCCTTTTATTTGTTTGTTAAGTTTAACAGTGTATTGATTTGTTAAATACTTATGGTGTTAGTTTACGCTTAATCAATTTACATAAATCACTTTTATTGTGTGCTAAGCGAGTACAACCTTTACCTATAAACTCGGGCCTATCGACGATGAGTTACATTTTTGGAATTGCTTTATTTACATAAACATCAAATCGATTTTTTTTCATCTTGATGCTTGTTGTGGGTGTTTGGTTATTTAGCGGAGGCGCATAACTAGGCCGTTTTACTACAACGCGATATTTAGCCAAAGCAAGTGCGGGCGATAATAACGCATCTGCGTCTAAGTCTTCACCCACTAATGATTGAAACACACGCATTTCCTTTTTTACTGCTGCTGATTTATCACGGTGTGGGTACATAGGATCAAGATATACCACATCTACCTGATCGGCTAACGTCATATCTTCAATAGACGAACCGTGGACTAACCGCATACGTTGAGCTATCTCACTTACCTCTGCATTGAGTTTAGCGCGTTCTAAACCGTCATCGAGTAGGGCGGCAACCACGGGCATACGCTCCATTAAAGTGACTTGGCAACCCAGACTCGCTAACACAAAAGCATCGCGGCCTAAGCCGGCGGTAGCATCTAATACGTGCGGAGCGAAACCATGTTTTAGGCCGATAGCTTTGGCAATGTCTTGGCCTCTACCGCCACCAAATTTACGACGGTGCGCCACAGCGCCGTCAACAAAATCAACGTTAATACCGCTAAGTTTTGGTTCATCAAGCTTTATTAACTCAAGTATTTGATGGTTGAGTTGTAATAAAAAATCTAATGAAGTATGTTTGCGTGCTGATGCAGTATCACCAATATAATTAAGGTGCCATTTTTTGGCGATAAGTTTACAGCGATCGGTGTCTATCGAATCACTATAGGCAACGGCAATGTTTTGATGAAGAACGTTAATCATTAAACTGCCTCAAGCTGCACATAATTATCACCACTGGCAAAGGCGATTAACCGGCTAAGTTGGGTGAGGCTGTAACCCGATTCATGCTGGAGTTTATTAAAAAATGCCTGAATAGCCGTTAAGCTTTTTTTACTCTGTAAACCGCCATCAATAATATTTTTAGCTCTGAGATAAGCTTCTACGTCTGAGCTTAGTATAAAGGTATCTTTACCTAATAGTCTTAACGCATAAGGCCCGGTATTACCCCCAAGGCGTTGACCGTGTTTTTTTAAAAAGGCCCATAAACCAATAACATCGCTGCTTGGCCATTGGGCAATGAACTGTGCAAAGCTAGTATTACGCTCTACCTGATGATCGAATATCATCTGTGCATTGGCTTGAATGGTTTTGACCTTATTATAATTACGAATAATTTTGGGGTCAGCAGCTTTTCGCTCAAGCATTTCTTCGGGCATCATCAGCACTTTTTCAATATTAAAATTAAAAAAGCTTTCTTCAAAGTTAGGCCATTTATTTTCTACAACACGCCAGACAAAACCGGATTTAAAAATTTGTTTGGTAAATGCAGATAAAATGCGATCATCACTTAACGTTGCCACACCTTGTTGGGCTGCTTGATCGTTAAGCAATTTTTTACCGATAATCTTTTTACCAAGCAATAATTCTAATGCCTTTACGCCGCCTTTTCGTTTAGCGGCACGCTGGTATAAATCACTAAATTTTTCTGTGGTATTTGTCGTCATGGATTAAGCTTCAATACCACAATGACGAAGTAAGGCATCTATTTCAGGTGCTCTACCACGGAAATTTTTAAATAATTCACTTGGTTCTTCACTACCGCCTTTTTCTAACACATTATTTAAAAAAGACTGCCCTGTTGCTTGGTTGAAAATACCTTCTTCTTCGAACAAACCAAAGGCATCGGCTGAGAGGACTTCCGCCCATTTATAACTGTAGTATCCTGCAGCATACCCGCCACCAAAAATATGACTAAAACCGTGTTGAAAGCGATTAAATTCAGGTGCTTTTACTACGGAGTATTTTTCTCTAACTTGGTTTAGTACTTGTTGTATATGGCTGTCCTTAGCGTCACTGGTATAACTAGCGTGCATGGTAAAATCAAAAATACTGAACTCTAATTGACGTAACATTTGCATGGCTGATTGAAAGTTTTTTGCTGCAAGCATTTTATCTAGAAGTACTTGAGGTAATGATTCACCGGTTTCAAAATGGCTAGAGATAAAGGCTAATGCTTCTGGCTGCCAGCACCAGTTTTCTAAAAATTGGCTTGGTAATTCTACGGCATCCCACGGTACGCCATTAATACCAGAAACAGCGCTCGCATCTATCTGCGTTAACATGTGGTGTAAACCGTGACCAAACTCGTGAAATAAGGTGACTACTTCGTCATGGGTAAATAGTGCTGGCGTATCGCCAACAGGGCCATTAAAATTACACGTTAGGTACGCAACAGGGTGTTGAATGTCGCCGGTACTAAGTTTAGCTCTACCCACACAGTCGTCCATCCAAGCGCCACCACGTTTTTTCTCGCGGGCGTATAAATCTAAATAGAAGCTACCACGTAGTTGGCCATCAGCAGAAAAAACATCGTAAAATTTTACATCATCATGCCATACATCGACACCGTCGCGACAAGTAATAGTTAAACCAAATAAACGGTTAACCACGGTAAATAAGCCTTCAACCACTTTATCTTTAGGGAAGTATGGACGTAGTTCTTCATCTGAAATGGTATAACGACTTTGTTTCAGTTTTTCGCTGTAGTAGGCTAAATCCCATGCTTGCAACGTCTCTTGCGAATATTCTGTGCGGGCAAAATCGTTTAACTCTTTAAAGTCTTGCTCGCCCTGATGTTTGGATTTAATGGCAAGGTTTTCTAAGAACTCCATAACTTCACTGGTAGAGTTAGCCATTTTAGTGGCGAGAGAATGTTCAGCATAGTTATCAAAATCGAGTAATTGAGCTAATTCATGACGCAGTGCTAATAGTTCATTCATAATACCGCTATTCTCGAATTCTCCAGCATTTGGCCCTTGATCAGAAGCGCGAGTGACAAAAGCACGATGTAACTTTTCACGTAATGATTGATTGTCGCAATACATCATTACCGGTAAATAGCTTGGGATGTCTAACGTGAAATTATAACCTGCTTGTTCTTTATTTTTGGCAAGTGCTTGCGCTGCGGCTAAGGCACTGTCAGGTAAGCCGGATAAATCTTTTTTATCACTAATGTTGATACTAAACGCTTCTGTGGCATCAAGTACATTATTACTAAAGCTTGAGCTTAATTCTGATAAACGACTGACAATTTCGCCATATCGCTTTTTGTCATCATCATTTAGCGCCACGCCTGATAATTTGAAATCACGTAACGCATTGGTAATAACTTTTTGTTGGTCTGTTGTTAAGCTAGAAAATTCACTACTGTTGCTTAACTGTAAGTAAGCTTGATATAAGCCCTGGTGTTGACCAACCAAGGTGCTGTATTCTGATAATATAGGTAAACATGACTCGTAAGCTTCTCGTAATTCATCACTACTAATTACCGAGTTCATGTGGGAAATAGGTGACCAAAGTTTAGATAATATGTCATCCACTTCATCAATTGGCATGACTAGGTTTTGCCAAGTAAAAGTAAGTTGTTCAGCTAATACTTGCCCAATCACTTTTTTACAATTAGCGATCGCTTGCTCTACTGCTGGTTTTACATGTTCAGGTTTTATTTTTGAAAATGCGGGTAAAGGCAAGTTGAGCAATAAAGGATTAGTCATAAGGGTTACAAATTAAATAAATGATAGTGTATATGTGATGACAACAAAGGAAATATTCAAGGGCAATTACGTAACAGAGGCATTTTTTTGCTATTTAATATTTTGGTAGATTTTAGCGCTATTATCATCAAATCATCTAGGGTTACTTAAAGTAAGCTCAATAGTACTGATTTGAAGCGGTCACCTCTTGATTATATGACTTTTTGTACCCACATAATAAAGATAAATTAGTTCACATAAGGATTTACCATGACACAACATTTTGATTATTTAGCTATTGGTGCGGGTAGCGGCGGTATTGCTTCGGCGAATAGAGCCGCAAAGCTGGGTAAAAAAGCAGCAGTAATTGAAGCCAAGTATATTGGTGGTACTTGTGTGAATGTTGGCTGTGTTCCCAAAAAAGCCATGTGGTATGCTGCGCAAATTAGCGATGCGCTTAAATATGCAAATGACTATGGTTTTAACTTAGAAAAAAAAGGGTTTAATTGGAGCCACTTAGTTAAAAATCGTGAAGCGTATATTGAAAGAATCCATGGCGCGTATCAACGAGGATTTGATGCAAATAATGTTACTGTTATTCAAGGGTTTGCTAAATTTATAGATAAAAATACAGTTGAAGTAAACGGCACCTTATATACTGCTGATCATATTACTATTGCTACCGGTGGTCGTCCTTCTATCCCCAATATTGAGGGGGCTGAACTTGGCATCGATTCGGATGGTTTTTTTGCGTTAACCGAACAACCTACATCAGTGGCCGTTATTGGTGCCGGTTACATTGCGGTAGAACTAGCGGGTGTATTTCATGCCCTAGGCACCCAAACGCATTTATTGGTTAGAAATGAGAAACCGCTGCGCACCTTTGATGATATGTTAAGTAATACATTGGTTGAGCAAATGGCAAAGCATGGTCCTACACTACATAACCACAGTACACCGAAGCGTATTGAAAAATTAGTTGATGGTAAGTTAGTGGTGCATTTAACTAATGGCCAGTCGGTTGGTCCAGTTGAAAAAATAGTATGGGCAATAGGCCGAGAGCCAGCGACTGATAATATTAATTTAGCGCTAGCAGGTGTTGAGCTAAATGAGCGAGGCTTTATTGTTACGGATAAATATCAAAATACTAATGTAGAGGGTGTTTATGCGGTTGGTGACAATACGGGCCGTGCACAGTTAACACCAGTGGCTGTTGCGGCAGGTCGTCGTTTATGCGAACGTTTATTTAACAATAAACCTGATGAACATTTAGATTACTCAGGGATCGCCACGGTTGTTTTTAGTCATCCGGTTATTGGCACAGTAGGATTAACGGAGGCAGAAGCGGTTACGCAATATGGTGAAGACAATGTGAGTGTTTACAATTCACAGTTCACTGCACTTTATCAAGCAATGACTGAAGATTACCGTGACCCAACACGAATGAAGTTAATTTGTGCTGGCGCTGATGAAAAAGTTGTGGGTTTACATAGTATTGGTTTTGGTAGTGATGAACTCCTACAAGGCTTTGCTGTTGCGATGAAAATGGGCGCGACGAAAGCTGATTTTGATAATACGATTGCAATACATCCCACGTCAGCAGAAGAGTTTGTTACGCTGTAATCAATCAGGCGTAACAATAAATATTCATTCCTACTATTACGCCTCATATAAAGTAAGCTAATAAAAATAACGGTACGGTAAGTGTTATTTACTTCGATACACTAATATTTTTCTAGAGTAAGGAGGCGTAGCAATAACTTAATTAATCGTTACGTTAACTATATCGGAAGTTTCGAAACTGGTTGAACAGCTGTCAGGTCACGCCAGTGTTAGCTTATGTTTTTTTGTTCTTTTGAATAGCAAAAAGTATGTAAAAATAGTTTAATAATGTACTCGCAATACTATGAAATCCTGATAGTATCTTAGCTCATTATTTTATCGGTTTTTTTTAGACAGTGAAAAAGTAAGGGTAAAAAATTTTATTTATCCACAAAAATAAAAATAAAAAACATCTTATGTAAAAACAATTTAAAATAAATATTTTACAATAAAATCAATAACTTTAGTAGGCCTATTAGAATAGGGCTACTCTATTTTATGGCGTTAGCTTGTGCTTATCAACAAAGTTATCCACATTACACTTGAACCAATTATCACGGTGTAGTAGAGCTAAAGCGCGCTTTGTGGCATGCTTAACCCATCTTATTGTTTAGACTCACTCCTTATGACAACTTTGCCAGAAAAATCTTTGCAAATTCCTGCAGAAATAAAACAACTACTTATTTTAGTCGATGGCTCATCTTATTTATTTCGCGCTTACCATGTGCCTTACCTGCAAGCTTTATCTACAGCAAGTGGTCAACCTACCGGCGCAATTACCGGTGTATTAAATATGCTGGGTAGTTTGAAAAAAGACTACCCTAATGGCAATATTATCGCGATCTTCGATGCTAAAGGGAAAACCTTTCGTAATGATATGTATCCTGAATACAAAGCAAATCGTCCACCTATGCCTGATGATTTACGCACTCAAATTGCGCCTTTACACCAAATTATTAGTGCTATGGGTTTACCGCTTTTAGTTATACCTGATGTTGAGGCCGATGATGTTATTGGCACATTGGCAAAACAAGCTGATGAGCTTGGCATTGAAACAGTTATTTCGACAGGCGACAAAGACATGGCGCAGCTAGTAACGCCTCATGTTCGCTTGATAAATACCATGACAGATGTAGAAATGGATGTTGCTGGCGTTAGTGAAAAATTTGGTGTTCGCCCTGATCAAATCATCGATTACCTTGCCTTAATGGGCGACAAAGTGGATAACATACCAGGCGTAGTTAAATGTGGTCCAAAAACCGCGGTAAAATGGTTAGCAGAATATGGCACGTTACATGACGTTATTGCCAATGCGGACAAAGTGAAAGGCAAAGTGGGTGAAAACCTACGTGATGCATTAGAGCAGTTACCGCTGTCTTATCAATTGGCCACCATTAAATGCGATGTTGAATTAGAGCAAACTGCCGCAGAATTAGCACCCAGTGCACCAGACACTGATGTATTAAGATCGCTTTATCAAGAGTTTGAACTAAAACGTTTGTTAGCTGATTTAGATAAAGGCAGTAGTGGTAAAAAAACAACGAGTACGTCTAAGGTAAAAACAAATGCTAGTGTAACTGAATCGACTAGTGTTGAGGTGGCTTCAGTGGCCGTGGCTGAGAGTGAATACGATATCATCCTTGATAAAGAAGCATTTAATCGCTGGTTAACTAAATTAGCTGCCAGTGATGCTTTTGCTTTTGATACCGAAACCACCAGTATTTATTATATGAAGGCAGAACTTGTCGGCTTATCTTTTGCTGTCGAAGTGGGCAAGGCTGCTTATGTGCCTTTGACTCATGACTACATTGATGCACCAGAACAACTTGATCTTGACTGGGTATTGGCACAATTAAAACCACTATTAGAAAGTACCCGAATTAAAAAAGTTGGTCAAAACTTAAAATACGATGCCAATGTCTTAAGTCATTATGATATTAAATTGCAAGGCATTGCTTTTGATACCATGATTGAATCCTATTGTTACAACAGTATTGCTACACGCCATAATATGGATGCACTAGCGCTTAAATATCTAGATTATAAAACGGTTCATTTTGAGGATATTGCGGGTAAAGGGGCAAAGCAGTTAACCTTTAATCAAATAGAGATTGAAAAAGCAGGTCAATACGCCGCTGAAGATGCTGATGTAACCTTGCGTTTACACCACGCTATTTTTCCTGCGCTTGAGCAACTACCTGAGCAACTTAGTGTTTATAACGACATTGAAATACCATTACTGCCAGTATTGGCACAAATGGAGCAAACAGGCGTGTTGATTGATTGCGATATACTCGATCAGCAAAGTCAAAGTATTGGTCAGCGGTTAGATGAATTAGAAATTGAAGCTCATAACCTCGCCGGAAAAAGCTTTAACCTTAGCTCTCCTAAACAATTACAACAAATATTATTTGAAGAGTTAAACATTCCTGTTATTAAAAAAACACCTAAAGGCGCTCCCTCTACCGCAGAAGAAGTGTTACAAGAGTTGGCGCTTGATTATCCACTGCCAAAAGTGATTTTAGAAAATCGCGGTTTGAGTAAGTTAAAATCAACTTATACTGATAAATTACCGTTAATGGTTAGCCCTAAAACGGGACGAGTGCATACGTCTTATCATCAAGCCGTAACTGCCACAGGGCGTTTATCGTCAACCGATCCAAACTTACAAAACATTCCAATTCGCTCAGAGCAAGGTCGTAAAATTCGTTGTGCTTTTATTGCTCCGAAAGATCATAAAATTGTTGCGATTGATTACTCTCAAATTGAATTACGTATCATGGCCCACTTATCGAATGATAAAGGCTTAGTGACCGCATTTAGTGAGGGTAAAGATGTGCATAGGGCGACTGCAGCTGAAATATTTTCTGTTGAATTAGATGAAGTAACCACCGATCAGCGTCGTAGCGCTAAAGCAATTAACTTTGGCTTGATCTACGGTATGTCAGCATTTGGTTTAGCTAAGCAATTGAGTATTGGTCGTCATCAAGCACAAGAGTATCAAGACAAGTATTTTCAACGCTATCCTGGCGTATTAACTTATATGGAAGAAACTCGCCAACAAGCCAGTGAGCAGGGTTTTGTAGAAACATTATTTGGCCGTCGATTATATCTACCCGACATTAATGCTAAAAATAGTATGCGTAAAAAAGCAGCGGAACGTGCCGCTATTAATGCGCCTATGCAAGGCACAGCGGCAGATATTATAAAAAAAGCGATGCTAGCCGTTGCCACTTGGTTATCTGAACAAAATGATGACCGTATTAAAATGACTATGCAAGTACACGATGAATTAATTTTTGAAATACATCAAGATATTGTTGAAGAAACGACAGCTAAATTAGTTGAACTAATGAATAATGCGGTTGAATTAAGTGTGCCGTTAATTGCTGAAGCAGGCATAGGAGACAACTGGGAGGAAGCACATTAATACCCAATAAACTATCAAACTTATGTAGATCAATCAGGAACAATTTACATTGAGAAAGAATGTTATTCTAGTAGGATTTTAGCCCCTTGAACCCTTCGACACGCTCAGGGTGAACGGATGTTATGGCCCTTCGACACGCTTAGGGTGAACGGACGTTATGGCCCTTCGACACGCTCAGGATGAACGGATGTTATGGCCCTTCGACGAGCTCAGGATGAACGGATGTTATGGCCCTTCGACGGATGAACGGATGTTATGGTCGTTCGCCCTGAGCGCGAAGCAGTCGAAGGGGCAGGCAAGGCTATGCGTTTGAATAGCGCTCTTTATTACCTAGCCAACGCTGAATAAGTGCTTGAGCACATTCAGGGTTTTGACGTGATAATAAGTAGGCTTTTTGCTTAATTTCAGGGATAAGATAACCATCTCGCACTAAGTCGGCAATTTTCAATTCAGCTAAGCCAGTTTGACGAGTGCCAAGCAATTCGCCAGGCCCTCTAATTTCTAAATCTTTTTCGGCAATAACAAAACCATCATTACTTTCTCTTAATACCGCTAAACGCTTGGTGGCTGTTTTTGTTAACGGTGCTTTGTATAGCAACACACAATGTGAAGCAACTGAGCCCCTACCTACACGACCGCGTAACTGATGTAGTTGCGCCAAACCTAACCGTTCAGGGTTTTCAATAACCATTAAACTGGCATTGGGTACATCAACGCCAACCTCAATAACCGTTGTTGCAATTAACAAGTGGATTTCGCCCGCTTTAAATCGCGTCATAATCTCTTGTTTTTCTACGGCTTTCATTCGCCCATGAACCAGACCAATTTTCAACTCAGGTAATTGTTCTTGCAAGTGTATGGCGGTGTCTTCTGCGGCTTGGCATTGTAATACTTCCGACTCTTCAATTAAGGTACAAACCCAATACGCTTGACGGTTGTCGTTGGTGCAGCCTTCTCTTATGCGCTCAATAACGTTTTCGCGACGGGAATCGGGCAGGGCAACGGTATTAATGGGTGTGCGTCCTGGCGGTAGTTCATCAATAACCGAGGTGTCTAAATCAGCGTATGCAGTCATGGCTAAAGTTCGAGGAATAGGCGTAGCAGTCATAATTAATTGATGAGGATAATTCTCATCAAAAACGCCTTTTTCGCGCAGTGATAGCCGTTGATGAACACCAAATTTGTGTTGCTCATCAATAATAACTAACACTAACTTGTTAAATTGTACATCGGCTTGAAACAAAGCATGGGTGCCAATAACCATTTGCATGTCGCCACTGGCCATTTTTTCTAGTGCTAAACGACGCGCTTTCGCTTTGGTTTTTCCCGCGAGCCAACCAACGCTAATATCAAGCGGGGTAAACCAATGGGCAAAGTTTATGGCGTGCTGTTCGGCTAAAATTTCTGTTGGCGCCATTAGCGCCACTTGATAACCTTGGCTGATGGCGGTTAGCGCGGCGAGGGCGGCAACTAATGTTTTACCCGAGCCTACATCACCTTGCACTAAACGCATCATGGGCTGAGCTTTAGCTAGGTCAGTTTTTATTTCTTTTACCACGCGAGCCTGTGCGTTAGTAGGAGAAAAGGGCAGCGCCTTTAAAAAAGAGTCTTCAGTGGAATAAGTATCGCCAGCAGAGTCATAGCGTTCAATCGCTTGTTCAAGACTTAATGAAATGGCCTGATGAACGTCACTATTTTGCCTCAATTTAAGCATACTTAAGTTATGTGCAATTAACTCTTCTTTGATTAAACGCAATTGCGCAGGGTGCTTACCTAGCTCAAGTTGACTGGTTGAGGCTTCTGGCGGCGGCCGGTGAACTATGATTAATGCTTGTTCTAGTGAATACGGCTCGTCGAATAAATCGCTAGGTAATAGCTCTTCCACTTGTCCACGTTGAAGTCGAATAAGTGCTTGATCGGTTAAATTGCGTAGTGAAATTTGTTTTAAGCCGTCAGTGGTAGGGTAAACTGGTGTTAAGGTTTCTTCCACGGGAGTCAACGCGCGATCATCGTCTAAAGAACAGTATTCAGGATGAACTATTTGAAAGCCGTTTGGACCACGCTTGATTTCGCCATAACAACGAATAGTTTGCCCAACACTCAAGCTGTTTTTTAGACTAGCCGAGAAGCTAAAAAAACATAATTGTACATTACCTGTACCATCATTTACGTTAACCACCATCATACGGCGTTTGCCATGGGTAAGCTGATTACTGGTTATTTCACCAATGATATTTGTATGCGTACCAACAAGGCAGTCTCGAATGGTGGATACGCGAGTTCTGTCTTCATAACGCAGAGGTAAATGAAATAATAAATCTTGTACAGATAATAAACTCAGCTTTTCTAGTCTTTTTGCCATGCTGGGGCCAACACCTTTCAGTGTTGTTAAAGCGACTTGAGAGAGTTTAGTTAATGCTTCCATGATAAATTTTGGGCTTAAAACCGTTCTGAGTAATTAATCATCAAGTTGTTGCCAGGCGCTTTTATCCATTTGCATTTTTCGCCACCATATTTCTTCAGCAATAATATTTCCTTCTTCATCTATGATTGGATAAGGTAAGCCCTTTCGTTGACAAGCGTCAGCAAAAATCGGGTGACCCCCTTCAAATAATACGCGTTGTCTGCGTTCGTGACTCAGCTTGGGCGTATCATACATGCCGGCTAATTGTCGTTGGCGCTGTGCTTCGTATAACACCACTGAACAGGCAACAGACACATTTAGTGATTGAACCATACCAACCATAGGAACAACAATATCTTGATCGGCTAAGGCTAAGGCAACATCGGAAGTACCAAATTTTTCTTGTCCTAAGATAATAGCGGTGGGCTTAGTGTAATCAATTTCACGAAAATCAACGGCAGTATCGGATAAGTTAGTGACCAATATTTGCATGCCTTGTGCTTTCATGGCAGCAATAGCATCAGCTGTTTTACTATAATTATGAACATCAATCCAGTTTTGGCTTCCTGCAGCGCTACCGCCACGGACTTCTGCTTCTTCACTTTTCCATACGGCATGTACATCACTAACACCAATAGCATCACAGGTGCGAACTACTGCGGCTAAATTATGGCTTTTATGTAAACCTTCCATACATACGGTAAGGTCTGGCTGGCGCTTATCAAGCATGGTATTGATGCGCTGTAGTCTTTTTGGAGTCATAGTTTGTTATTAATAAAGTTAATATGTTAAATGAGCGAAATTGAGGCAAGCTGTTAAGTTAAGAGTCCATATCACTTATAGCTATAAGTGATATGGACGAGTAATGTAGACAGCGCAGCATAAAGTTTGATTGATGACGAATAGGCTAGTCGACGTTTGGTAATTCCAATATACCATCAATTTCAATATCAACATCTTTTGGCAACCTCGATATTTGAATGGCGGCGCGCGCAGGGTAAGGTTGCTGAAAATATTTCGCCATTATTTCATTAACCGTGGCAAAGTTACTTAAATCAGTCATAAAAATGTTCACTTTTACCATGTCATTGATACTACCACCTGCTGCTTCACATACAGCAGCAATGTTTTTAAATACTTGTTCGGTTTGTTCAGCGAATCCACCCTCGATGACTGCCATCGTTTCAGGAATAAGTGGAATTTGCCCAGATAAATAAACCGTATTGTTGACTTTAACGGCTTGGCTATAAGTACCAATAGCACTGGGTGCTTGATCTGTTGTGATAATGCTTTTCATTTTATTTCCTGCTATTTAATTTTTGTGATGAGTAACACGCTACTTATCAGTTTTTATTTATTACGGATAACACGTTGTACATCAACCATTACCTTGATTTTTCGAATGATGTCAGCTAAGTGTATACGATCACGACAGGTTATTTCCATATCGATCATATAAAGGCCCGCTTCTTTTTCGCCTGAATTTAAGCTATGTACATTGGATCCACACTTGGCTATTACATTAGTTAGCTGCGCTAGAGCACCCTGATGATTGATGATTTCTATTCTGAGTTTAGCAATAAATTCTTTATCAATATCACTATCCCATTTTACGGGGAATAAAGCGCCAGGCTCATGGCCTTTAATGTTTCTACAACCCTGCTGGTGAACCATTAGGCCTTTTCCTGGACTTAAATAGGCTAAAATTAAATCCCCTGGAATAGGGCGGCAACATTTCCCATAACTAACTAACATACCCTCTGTACCCTTAATCGGCATTTTGATTTTACTGTATGTGGGGGTTAACTCACTGTCTTCAGTAAACTCATTAGTAAGTCGTCTGGCAATACCGATACTTAACGCATTACCTAAGCCAATATTAGTCAATAAGTCATCAAAATTATTATTGCCATTTTGCTGCACAACATCATCAATTTTTTCTTTACTTATATCGTCAAGTGAGACGTTACCAAGCGCGTGACTTAATAAGCGTAATCCTAGTGCTTTTGATTCAGTCTTTTCGCGACTACGTAAATAGGTTCTTATTTGTAAACGAGCCTTTGACGTTACGACAAAGTTGAGCCAAGTGGCGTTAGGTCTAGCCGCGGCAGAAGTTATCACCTCAATAGTTTGTCCAGAATCTAATGCACGGCTTAAAGGGTAGGGTTTGCGATCAACTTTCACACCAACGCATGAATTACCAACGCCTGTGTGAACCGCATAGGCAAAATCAACCGCGGTCGCACCCATAGGTAATGCAATAATACGTCCTTTTGGAGAAAATACGTAAATTTCTTCTGGAAATAGGTCGGATTTTACATTTTCAATAAACTCAAATGAACTACCTGCGCTTTGTTGTAATTCTAATAAGCTTTGCATCCAATGACGGGCTTTCATTTGTGCGGTCGTGTCGGCGTTATCACCCCCTTCTTTATATAACCAATGAGCAGCAACACCCTTGTCGGCCATTTGTTCCATGTCTTGGGTTCTTATTTGTATTTCTACAGGGATCCCATGAGGACCAATGAGGGAAGTATGTAACGAACGATAGCCATTAGTTTTTGGAATGGCGATATAATCTTTGAAGCGACCTTCAATGGGTTTAAATAAATTATGCATAGCACCTAACGCGCGATAACAGTCATCTATTTTACCACCAACAATGACACGAAAAGCATAAATATCCATCACATCATTGAACATTAGCTCTTTATTCAGCATTTTACGATAAATAGAGTATAGGTGTTTTTCTCTACCGATAACTTGAGCGTCAATATTACTTTCAGATAAGCGTGCGGATACTTCTGCTTGGATATTATTAATAATGGTTTTTCGATTACCGCGAGCGCTAATTACTGCGGACTTTAGTGCTCTAGAGCGCATAGGATAAAGTGCTTGAAAGCCAAGTAATTCCAATTCATCTTTAATATCATGAATACCCAGACGGTTAGCGATGGGCGCATAAATATCAAGCGTCTCACGGGCTATACGACGACGTTTATCGGGGCGTAAAGCACCCAAAGTACGCATGTTATGGGTTCTATCCGCTAATTTGATTAAAATAACGCGGATATCTTGCACCATGGCCAAAACCATTTTTCTAAAATTCTCCGCTTGCATTTCTTCTTTATTGTCAAACTTGAGCTTATCGAGTTTACTAACTCCTTCAACAAGCTCTGCAACCGTATGACCAAATAATTCTGCTAGTTCATCTTTAGTAACTGGGGTGTCTTCTATAACGTCATGCAGTAGTGCAGCCATTAAGGTTTCATGATCTAGCTTCATATTGGCTAGATTAAGCGCAACGGCAACAGGATGGGTAATATAAGGATCACCACTTGAGCGCATTTGACCATCGTGTGCATCCCTTGCGACAACATAGGCATGCTTAAGCAAGTCTACCTGCGATTTTGATAGGTAAGTAGAGCTTAATTCTTTTAATGGTTCAAATAGATACACCTATCACTCCAAATTGATAGTAAACGACTATAGCTATAGAATACGTGGCTTTGCGCTAAATGCAAAGCAAATTTTGAAGTGATCTGTCGTGGTACAATAAGCAATAAAAAACGCGTAACTTATTTTCTATGACTAATAGAAAATAAGTTACGCGTTTATAGGGTAAAGTAAGCGTGGTTGCTTGTTTAACCTAATTCTTGTGTTTGACCACCCACAATTGCCGCAACAGCATCTAACTCAGCAGTATCTTGCTGAATCTGTGCGTGGCGATCTGATGTATCCATTAAAGCATTGGTAATTAAACCCGCTTCAATTTCTCGCAAAGCCAATACGGTTGGTTTGTCATTTTCGACATCAACCAAAGGATCTTTACCGCCCGTTGCAATTTGACGAGCACGACGTGATGCAACTAACACCAAATCAAAACGATTACCGACTTTTTCTACGGCATCTTCAACAGTTACGCGAGCCATTTGGTCACTCCAACTAAATTTATAAAATAGCGCTGCATTCTACTGATCGATAGGTCATTTAGCAAGTAAAAGACTTTGTTCTAGCTAAAATCGTAGCGCTTTATTGTATATGTTATCTGAATCTTCTAATTTAGTAGCTCATGAGCCACTAAATAATTTCCTTCTCACTAAATGAGAAATAACGCAATACACTGGTTATGACTAACAAATAAGCTCATTTAATAAAACAGTATGCTGTGCCACTTGTTGGTTACGCGTTAACCGTTGATTATTCACTATGGTGGTTAAATCAGCCAAGGCCTGCTTAAAATCATCATTAATAATAATGTAATCAAATTCGTTAAAGTGTGAACATTCATCTTGCGCTTTCGCCATTCTACTGGCGATAACTTTTTCACTGTCTTGTCTTCTGCCTCGTAAACGATTTTCTAACGCTTGTTTTGAGGGAGGGCTAATAAATACAGTAGTAACGGAAGGTTTTTTTAGGCGTACTTGTTGTGCACCTTGCCAGTCTATATCAAGAAAAACATCAACACCTTGAGAAAGCTGGTCATCAATTGCGGCTTCTGAGGTGCCATAATAATTCTCAAAAACTTCAGCATATTCGTAAAAAGCATTATGGGTTATTTGTTCTTTAAACGTCGCCACAGAAACAAAGTGATAATGCTCACCCTCTTGTTCGCCTGGGCGAGGATCTCGGGTAGTATGAGATACTGAAACCTGCATAGGCCGGCTTGATTCTTGCTCTAGTAATGCATTGATTAAACTAGATTTTCCAGCGCCACTAGGTGCTGAAAGAATAAATAAATTACCCGGTACAGTCACAGTATTTTCCTTTACTTATTGTCATTCTAAGATTAACCCACAATATTGGGTTGACTGTTCAACATCCTAAGCTTAGCTCAGGATGTGAGGTACAAAAGACCTAAAGTACTTTAGCAATTGATTGTGCTAGGTAGTCAACATTACGGTTAGCAATACCAGCAATACTCATGCGGCTAGAGCCAACCATATAAATGCTATATTCGTCTTGTAGTTGTTGAACTTGCGCAGGCGTTAAACCTAAGAAAGAGAACATGCCCGCTTGACGAGTAATAAAGCTAAAGTCGCGTGTTACACCGTTTTCTATTAATTTATCAACAATTAGCTGACGATTACCATTAATACGATTACGCATCTCAGCCAATTCTCGGTACCATTCATTGCGTAATTCATCTGAAGATAAAATAGTTTCAACAAGGGCTGCGCCGTGTGCTGGTGGCATAGAATAAATAACACGAACAATAGATAACAAGACTGAATTAGCAATATCCACTTGTAAGCTAGACTCACCAATAATAGTACAGCCGCCAATACGTTCACGGTACAAACCAAAGTTTTTTGAACATGAACTACAAACAATCATTTCTTTTACAGACTCAGCAATTAAACGTAGGCCGTAAGCATCTTCGTCTAAACCTTGCCCAAAACCTTGGTATGCCATATCTAAAACAGGAAGAAAACCTACTGATTTTGCAACGTCGGCAACTTGTTGCCACTGTTCGTTATTTAAGTCCATACCACTAGGATTATGACAACAAGCGTGTAATAACACGGCATCATCAGGCGACACTTGTTTAAGCGCAGCTAACATACCGTCAAAATCTAAATTTTTATTTTCGTAATCATAATAAGGGTAGGTTTTTACAATTAAACCAGCAGCCTGAAATAAACCAGTATGGTTTGCCCATGTTGGGTTACTCACCCAAATAGTAGCGCCGGCTTTACATGATTTGATAAACTCAGCAGCAACACGTAAGGAGCCTGTGCCACCCGGAGCAGAAATAGTTCGCGCACGATTTTCAGTTAACACTTTATGTGTTTCACCAAAAATAAGTTTAGCCATTTCATTATTAAAAAGGCTTGAACCGGTTGGACCAATGTAAACTTTACTTGTTTCGTTGTCGGTACGATACTGTTCAGCCGTTTTTACACAATTAAGTACGGTCGTTTCACCGGCTTCATTTTTATAAACGCCAACACCCAAATCAATTTTTTTTGGGTTAGTATCTTCTCGGTATTTAGCTAATAGGCCTAAAATAGGATCGGCAGGCAGCGCTTTTAAACTAGCAAACATGGCTGAAATTTACCTTATATTTTAAGGGTTCAATGTTAATGAATTAACCCTTTTTATTGAAAGAAATAATTAAAAGGCAAGCATAGCTTAAAAGTGCATCAAAATTAAGGATTTTCACGTATATTTATGGACTAATTTTTCCGGTATGTAGGTAAGTTTTATCTTAGGCTTAAAAATTATTCGTTAGTGCGGCAATGAAACCAATTAAGCCACCAAAAACCCCACCCCAAACAACCAACCAACCTAAGTGTTTTTTGATCATCGTTTGAATTATTTCCTTCACTAATTTTGGTGTTAATTCATTAAGACGTTTTTCAATAATATCACTCACTTTTCCCTGCATATTCGCAATCATATCAGGTTGTTCTAATTCGTCGCGTAATAAAGCACTAAACTGCTCACTTTGGGTTATGTCTTGAATGGACACTTTCATCTTTTCAATAAAAGGATCTTTCATCGGTTGCAATGCTTCAGTGCCACCCACCATCGCTAGCATGGGGGCAAATGAGGAGTTTTCTATGACCGAAACTAAACTGTCGAAAGCCGGTGATAAGTCGACTTTTTCTATGATGGGGCTCAAATCAATAGGCGCAGCAGTACCTGAGCGACTTGATAAAAAACGATCGATATTTTCTTTGGTAAAAAATTGCTCCATCATTAACTGACGAATAGCTAATTTGAAATCTTCAAACCGTGCAGGAATAACGCCTGAACCGTATAACCCTGGAACTTTTTCAAAAAGCATGTGGATGGCTAACCAATTAGTGATGGCGCCTGATAACGCAAACAAACCAATGGTAAAAATGAGATGTTGACTTGAAACGTAGCCTATCAGTGTTGCAATTAAGGCGATTATATTGGTGGTGATACTTTTATTCACAGTATATTCCGTATGTTGAATTCGCTTGGCTATAAACGCTATGATAGCATTGAATTTACCTCGCTAAAATAATGATTGGTATTATGTTTGTTCATACGTGATTGAATTAATAGACCATTCTTTTAGACCTTCAGGCGTCATGACACTCAGGTCATCATCCACTTCTTTTTTAATAAGCGCGCGTGCCATCGGTGAATCTATTGAAATATAATCTTTAGCATCCCCATAAATCTCCTCTGGGCCGACAATTCTAAATATTTTAATGTCCCCAGATTCATTTTCTATTTCTACCCAGGCACCAAAAAAAACCTTACCTTCTTGTTGAGGCGAGTAGTCAACAATGGTCAGATCAGGCAACAGTTTTCTCAAAAATCTTACCCGGCCATCGATTTGACGTAAAACACGTTTATTGAAGTGGTAATCAGCATTTTCCGAACGGTCACCCAAACTTGCTGCCCAAGAGACAATCTTTGTTATTTCGGGTCGCTTAACCTTCCATAAATGGTCATGCTCTTTTTGCAGTTTTTGGTAACCAGCACGGGTAATTAATTTAGTTTTCACAGTATAAACTCGTTATTAAAAGGTGATTAAAGTCTATTTAGTTAACACGTCATAATGATACACCTATACCCGCGCTTTTACTTTAATCACAGTGGTAAGACGTCTCTTTTTTATTGGTAGCTTCTTTTTGGCAGAAACGGCAAACTATAAGAACCTAGAAGTAACACCCGCGCCCGAACAAGAGGAGTCATCATGCGAGGCATAATATCAGATAAACTTACTGGATTGATGGAGCAAGCAAACCTTGCGGCTAAAGAAGCAAAAGAAAGTGGCGTACAACTTACTCCGAGCTTAGTGCGGGCAAACCTTGAAAAACTGAGTGTATTTATTGGGGAAGGGCCTGAATTAGCTTTTGTTCAAGAAAGTGCTTTTGTTACCTCAACGCACATTATACCCGTTAGAGTGTATAGCCTTGATCCTGAAGAAGCTTTACCAGTGGTGTTGCATTATCACGGTGGTGGTCATATGTGTGGCAGCATTGAGCTATACGACACTATTAGTCGAAAAATAGCGAAAACGGGGAATTGTGTTGTTATTGCCGTGGAGTATCGACTAGCACCTGAATTTCCGTACCCAGCAGGTGTTGAAGATAGCCAGTATGCTTTAGCGCATTATCAAGAGGTCTTATCAGGCGTAAAATTTACTCAAGAATTAATCATTGTTGGAGACAGTGCAGGCGGTGCTATTTGTACAACCTTGGCAAGTAATAATATCGATAACACAGCGGTTAATATTGATAAACAGATCCTTATTTATCCCAGTGTTGATTACACCATGAGCTGTGCTTCTACAGACGAAAATGGCGTAGGCTTTTTATTAGAAAAAGAAAAAATGATTTGGTATTTTAATCACTACTTGCAACAAAAAGAACAGAGTAAAGAGGCATCGCCCTTGTTTATGCCAATGGCGGCAAGCATGCCTAAAACTCTTATTTTTACGGCGGGCTGTGATCCCCTTAGAGATGAAAGTATCGCCTATGGTCAAGCTTTACGACAAGCAGGTGTTAAAGTAGATCAACATTCTTTTGATGGTATGATACATGCGTACATGTTACTTGATAGCCTAGTTAAAAGTGAATGCGAGGAAACCTATCGAATGATAGGTGAGTTTATTCATTCATAGTTTTACTTGCCTATGTACTTTAGTCAGGAGTTTATTAATAATGTGATTTTCGACTGCACCCTTTGACTGCACCCTTTGACTGCACCCTTCGACTGCTTCGCGCTCAGGGCGAACGGAGATGCTCAGGGCGAACGGAGATGCTCAGGGCGAACGGAGACGCTCAGGGCGAACGGAGATGCTCAGGGCGAACGGTTTATGGTTTGACTGACCACGCCACGCTCCAAAGCGGTGCTAGTGAGTATTCTCACGTCTCCGTTCATCCTGAGCCTGTCGAAGGGCCGAAGGAGCTAAAGCACGGCTGAAATGACATTCTTTCTTAATAATAAATTTTTCCTGATTGATCTACATAGGCATGTATTATTAGGTATCTGAGAGATAAGTATATGAGGAATATAAAGTAATGTTAGTGGGTGATCTGCTCACCCACTAAATAAGAAGTTTGTCATCATGGCGCTTTCATCACGACACGGTATAACGGCTCAGTTATAGTACTTCTTTGGCGGCTCTAAAGGCTTCTTGTGCTGCAGGCGCACCACAATAAACGGCGCTGTGTAGCAGCACTTCTCTAATTTCTTCTTTGGTCGCGCCATTATTGAGTGCGCCGCGAATGTGACCTTTGAGTTCTTGTGGCGCTTTTAATGCGGCTAACATAGCAATGGTGACTAAACTACGCGTTTTACGATCTAAGCCTTCTCTTTGCCATGTTGATCCCCAGCCATGGTCGTTGATGTAATCTTGCATCGGCTGGGTGAAATCATCAGTATTATTCAACGCGCGATCAACAAATTCATCGCCCATTACTTGTCGGCGAACTTGTTCACCTGATGTCTTAGTCATATCATTTTCCTCATAAAATAAAGTATAACGACAGTGTAACGTGAGGCTTTATATTGTCGTTAACATTTTTAAATTTTTTCAATGCCTAGAAGGTTAAAATTACATTCCAGGTAGAATCACTGCCCCTTCAGTTAACGCAATGTTTACTTCTTCGTTAACCGAAGGGGCAATTTTATAATTCGTTATTTATATTGTGTTTGTAAATAATCAAATACGGCACGTATGCCGAAAGCTTCGCCACCTAAAGGCCGACCCGATAAAGTGCGAACATTAAACGCCATCACATCAAAATGTACCCAATTAGTTTCCTTGCGAACAAATTTCTGTAAATAAAGCGCGGCTGTAATCGCTCCACCAAAAGGGGTAGTCGAGCAGTTAGCCATATCGGCAATAGTACTTTTAAACAAGTCATTATAAGGTTGATATAACGGCATACGCCAAACGGGATCACTGATTTTACCGCCAGCGTTAGTGATACCTGCTGCAATCTCATCACAGGTTGAAAAAAAGCCGGGTAATTCTGTTCCTAACGCCACTCGCATGGCGCCTGTTAAGGTTGCAAAGTCGATGATTAACTCGGGAGATTCTTGATCCGCTTCGGTTAGCGCATCACATAAGACTAAGCGACCTTCGGCATCAGTATTGTCTATTTCTACCGTCAAACCACTGCGCGTGGTTAGTACATCACCGGGGCGCATGGCGTTGTTAGATACTGCATTTTCAACTGCAGGAATTAACACGCGTAAATTAATCGGTAACTTATGCGACATAATTAAGTGTGCTAAACCCAGTACATGAGCAGAGCCACCCATGTCTTTTTTCATATTGCGCATACCGGCTGACGGTTTTAAATCTAACCCGCCGCTGTCAAAACATACCCCTTTACCCACTAATGTGACTTTTGGGTGCTGTTTGTTACCCCAAGACAAATCAATCAAGCGGGGTTGGTGAGCACTTGCACGCCCAACGGCATGGATCGTTGGATAGTTTTGGGTGAGCAAATCTTCACCAATAATTTGTTTCAGTGTACCACCAAAATTATCCGCCAGTGCTTGTGCGCTTTCACCTAACTCTTTGGGCATCATATCCGCAGCAGGTGTATTGATTAAGTCACGTACTAAAGCCGTTGCCTCCGCATACTTTATCGCGCTATCCACTAGGCGTTGATCCGTAACGGCTAAGGTGGGTAAAGGCTGTTCTTTTGGACCTGTCGTCACATAACGCGTGTACGTATACGCGCCTATTAGCCAGGCAAAACAAATCGCTTGCTGATGTTTGACTTCTGCGTGTAGCAAGTATTGTCCGGTAGGAAGCTTTTTAATTAAATCACCACAAGCAAAAAAATCACTGGCATCATCAACAACAAAAATCACTTGAGCTAATTCGCCTTGTTCATTGGGGATAAGCGCTAAACCGTTACCTGAAAAGTTTATTTGTGTAAGCCAGTTTTGACTAAAGGATGTCTGTTTTGATAACCAAGACTCGAAAGCGTGTTTTTGTTCAAAGACAAAAAGAGGGGTACCTTGATTTTGTGCTATTAATAACGTCTTCATTTGACTCCTTAGAATTAATTGTATCGGCTTGTTTATTATATTCTACCCTAATTCAATGGGATAATATAAAGATGAAATGTTGCGGTTATTTACTTTATCTATTTACCTTCAATACATTAGTAATCTAATGTGTGCGTAGAAAGACAGTTTCTTTATTCCCTAGGGTATAAAGTTCAATGTCCGCTTAAGTGAGTTTCTGGTATGATCAACAATATTAAAAAATTGGTATCTATTGAACTGGCTATTTTACGCGTTGCCGTCTGCTTCCTTCGACAGGCTCAGGATAAACGGGGTAGTATACCGTTCACCCTGAGCGTGAGGAACGAGTAGCCGAAGGGCGACAGGCTCAGGATGAGCGGAAGAACGGAGAAACGGGATCAGAGTCAGTAAATAATTACCAAATTCTAGCACCAACACCGGAACCGTAAATTAATGTCAGCTATTGCCGAACAAATCGCCCAAGAACTTAACGTCAACACTAGCCAAATCAATATTGCCATCACGTTATTAGACGGCGGTGATACGGTGCCCTTTATTGCTCGCTATCGAAAAGAGGCAACGCAAGGGTTGGACGACAATCATCTGCGTCATTTGGCGCAACGGTTAAGTTACTTACGTGATCTAGAGGCTCGTCGTCAGGTGATATTAACCAGCATTAAGCAGCAAGGTAAATTAACGGCTGAGTTAGCGAAGAAAATTGCTAATGCAGATAATAAAACTCGGTTAGAAGATTTATATTTACCTTTTAAGCCCAAACGCCGTACCAAAGGGCAAATGGCCATCGAAGCAGGAATTGAACCACTGGCTACGCGTTTATTTAATCAGTGGCAGCTTAAGCCAGAACAAGAAGCGTTATCATATGTAAATACATCTGCGGGCTTTGACGATGTTAAAGCTGTGTTAGAGGGTGCCAGTTCTATTTTAGCGGAACGCTTTAGTGAGGATGCCAATTTATTGCAAAAATTGCGTAATCACATGTTAAAACAAGCGCATTTAACCGCTAAAGTCAGTAAAGGGCAAGAGAAGGCGGCGATAAAGTTTCGTGATTATTTTGATCACAGTGAAAAATTGAAAACGGTGCCGTCACATCGACTGTTAGCGATGTTACGAGGACGAAATGAAGGATTTTTACAGCTTAAAATTGATGTTGATCCTGGCCAAGAGAGCGCCAGTGTTTCGAGCGCTGAGCAGATCATCAGCGAACATTTAACATTACGACTTACCGGACAGGCAGCAGCAAATTTTTTAACTAATACGGTGCGCATGGCGTGGAAAAGCAAATTAAGTGTCAGTTTAAGTAACGAGCTTTTAGGCCAACAGCGTGAAAAAGCTGAGCAGCAAGCCATTAAAGTATTTGCGACAAACCTTACTGATTTACTGATGGCAGCACCCGCGGGTGCCAAAGTTACTCTAGGTTTAGATCCCGGCTTACGTACCGGTTGTAAACTTGCCATTGTTGATAGCACAGGTAAGTTATTACATACCACCACTATTTTTCCTCATGCACCGCAAAATCATTGGGATAAGTCAGTACGCACTTTAGTGAATATTTGTCAGCAGTATAAAGTCGAATTAATTGCTATCGGCAATGGTACAGGATCACGTGAAAGTGATCAGTTAGTTGGCGAAGTTATCAGTCAATTTGAGTCGCAAAAACTTCAAAAAATGATGGTGTCAGAAGCCGGCGCATCCATTTATTCGGCCTCAGAATTTGCTGCCAATGAATTTCCCGATTTAGACGTGTCAATACGTGGCGCGGTTTCTATTGCTCGGCGCTTACAAGATCCCTTGGCAGAGTTGGTGAAAATAGATCCAAAAGCGATTGGTGTAGGCCAATATCAACATGATGTGAGTCAGAGTGAATTAAGTCAAAGCCTTGATGACGTGGTGGAAGATTGTGTGAATGCCGTGGGCGTTGATCTTAATAGCGCGTCGGCGGCATTATTAACACGTGTGGCAGGTTTAAATAAAACGATGGCAAATAATATTGTACAGTTTCGAGATGAACAGGGTGCTTTTACCAATCGTAAACAGCTTAAAAAAGTGGCGCGTTTAGGGCCAAAAGCGTTTGAACAAGCCGCAGGGTTTTTACGGATTAGAGAGGGAGACAACCCGTTAGATCAATGTGCCGTTCATCCAGAAACTTATCCTATTGTTGAAAAAATCATTCAACAACTTAACCTTGATAGCGCGAGTTTATTAAATAATAGCGAGCAATTAAAACAAGTTAACATTAATGAATTAGTCACAGAGAAATTTGGTGAAGTAACGATAAAAGATATTATTAGTGAATTAGCCAAACCAAGTCGTGATCCAAGGCCTGAATTTAAAACCGCTACGTTTGCTGATGGCATTAATAAAATGACTGATTTAACCGTGGGTATGATACTCGAAGGTGTTATCTCTAACGTGGCTAATTTTGGTGCTTTTGTTGATATTGGTGTTCATCAAGATGGCTTAGTACATATATCATCGATTACGGATAAATTTATTAATGATCCCAGTGAGTTCGTCAAAGCCGGTGACATTGTTAAAGTCAAAGTGGTAGAAGTGGATGTTGCCCGTAAACGCATCAGTTTAACGATGCGTCTCAATGACAATGTCAGTGAGCAGCGTGCACATGCTAAATCACCATCGACAAATCCAAAGCCTCAACAGACGAAGCAAACCTCAACAGGTAAATCCCCCGCGCCTAACCAAAGAAATCAGCCTAAACGTAAAGCGGCCCCGAAAGCAAAGCCAATCGATAATGCGGCAATGGGTAATGCCTTTGCCGATGCCTTTGCCAAGTTGAAAAAATAGCCCCCAAGCGGGGTTAAGTCTCTTCAATCGAGTTAATACCCTTAACAGGGTAAACCAGCCGAATGTCCCCTGACGTGTGGTTTAAGCCGAGTAAACTGGCTAACGTATAAGACAGTTTATCTTTTGTTATCCTAAAAACGGGCCATAAAAAAAGGGAAGCAAAAGCTTCCCCATAAAACAACCTCGGTTGGAGGTTTACTAACGTAAAGTCGTTAGTTTTTAGCTAGGATAGTTAACTAAAGTACGTATTTTAATGAAACTTGAGCAAAATCAGAATCAATATTTAGGTCATCTCTTGAATAGTTACCTACTTCAACACCTACTGTTAATTGCTTAGTTAAGTTTTTTAACACGTTAAGACTCCATTGGCTGCTTTCCCAACCAGATAGATCAGCTTCTGCATGGCCATAAGTAAGCGTACTTCTTGTGTCTTCTGTCCAGAAATGACGATAAGCGACTAGGTATGAATCAGTTTCTTCAACTTTTTGACCTACGACATCTGTTGCTGAAACAGCACCTACGTAACGACCTATTTCACCGCCGCTGTATTGGAAGCGGAAATCATCTTTACCGATAGTTTTAAGTCGACCGGCAATAGAGTAACCAAAGGCTGATTCCGAATCACCAGTTATACCGTTTGCAGCAGCTACAGCAGTTATAGCAGGTGTAATTGTTACAGGCAGGCCAGTGACAGCATCTAAAACGGTTACAGCATCTGCCGCATTTACAGCAGTTACAGCAGCTACACTCGCAGTGTCTAATTGACGAACTAAACCTGCTACTGAAACATTACCCCAGTCACCTTTGAAGGTATATTTAGCAATAAAATCAGGCATAGAAGATTCGCTATCGTCACCGCCATGAGTGTGAGGGTTTTCTAAAGAAACTTGTAAAGCACCGTTAGTGTAACGCACTTGTGCTTGACGTCCGAATACACCGCCCATAATAGGACCGGCAAAATCAAGGGTTTCAGCAAGGGCACTGGTGTTCATAAATGTAGTCCATGTTTGACCTACAACGAATTTGTCATATTTAATAAACGCATGACGAATACGTGGGTTAGCTGAGTTAGAAATAATTTCATTACCACCGCCTCCCCAAAAATCTAGTTCAATAAAGCCCATTACATCGCCATGGGTATACTTCATGTTAAAGCGAGATTCATTGGCAAACATTCTTGTTTGAGATTTGCTTTCACCGGCATCAACGCCTGTACCAGCACCTAACCAAAAATCGCGATAGGCAACATCACCAGTCACATGGCGAGCATCTACTTTAATGTAGCCACCAAAAGACACTGCATCAGTGTCAGAGGTGTTTACTGTGTAACCGGCATTTGCTGCGCCTGTAGCGACAAGGATTGATGATGCAAGTAATAGTTTTTTAAATTTATTCATTGAGAGTTCCCATTGTGTTGTTGTATTTTGTTTATAAAGCTGAGCTCTTATGTCTCTTTTGCTTCTGTTTTATTAACGCTGTATTACTACAGTACTTTTGAATTTAACGTCAAACTAGCGTCAAATTATTTTCTGCAGATAAGTTAAAATTAATAGCCTTGAAAATATATTGGACTAAAGTCTAGAATGTTACTCGTATGGTAGTCCTTTAGTCTAATCCTTTGTTTTTGTGCTAGTACTTTAGTCGAAAATAGAGGCTTTTCGCTCTATAATCGAGGTGAATTCGCCTTTAAATCCCGTCTAAAAGCGCGCAAATATTGTTTGGTACAAACCGAGTCAATGGAACATAGTGCCTAATTTCACCGCCATAACATTTCACCGGTAGCGTTTAATTATTGCCAGTGTTGATATGTCTTCCTATATAGCCAAGTGCTTGTTGTTACCCTTTATAAAATAATATCGTTGAGTAATACCTTATCAGTATTGGCTTTGTTTGCCATTTGAGCAAGTAATAATTCAGCTGTGGCAATGGCATCATTTAACGCATTATGGCCATCGTGAGGGGGGAGTTGATATTGACTGCGTAAATTTGATAAACGTAATTCAGACGGATCATAAGCTATATCGCGTTTATCCAATTGTCGTTTTGCCACTACTAAAGTATCAATCATAGGGAACTCCGGGATAAAACCATACAGTTCAAGGCAAGCTTGTTGTAAAAATTGCCGTTCAATTCTGGCGAAATGCACTAACATTACTTTGCCTGCTAACGCTTTTAATAGTTGCTCTACTACAATACCTAGTGGTTGACCTTGTTCTTTTTGATCATCGGTAATTTGATGTATTATCACGTTACTTTCTGCCAGTTGTGTTTTCGCTTTAATTATTTGATGGTAACTGGAATTCAATTTTATTTGCGCGTGCTGTAGTGACACAAAACCCACACTGAGTAACTTATCGGCTTTAGAATCAAGTCCGGTGGTTTCAAAATCTACGGCTAATATAGGCAGTTCAGCTAGCGGGGTGTCAAGTGCAGGAAAAGGCACCGACAAAAAATCGTGTAAAGGGCCGCTTGGCACTTTTTTTAAGAGTTTTTTTCGTTTGGCTTCATAGCCTGCAAACCAATTGATTAGTGTATTAATAGCCATTAAAAGCTCGCTTGTCTTGCGTCTTGCAGTGTTTTGATCACTTTGAACGCATCTTTTAAATGCTCTCGCTCTAATTTTGATAATTCTTTTGGGGATAAGTAGTTGTCAGGCTCTAGCCCTCGCATCAACTGATTGGCTTGGTGTTTTACGCGTAAAACGCCTAAAAACTCATACGCATCAATAAGGTTGTCTGCCGATGATTGGGTAATAGCCGCAGAGCCTGCCGCGTGTTTAATGCGTTCAATAGTATTCACCGCGCTAACGCCTTCAGAAAGTGCATAAATACGCGCAAGATCAACAATAGGCGCAATGCCATTATGTTTAAGATCTAAGGTGTCTTTGTGTTTACCATCTTGCTTTAAAACAAAATCACGGAAAAAGCCAAGAGGGGGGCGTAAGCCTAACGCATTTCTTGATAAGTGGGCGATAAACAAACTACTTTTTTGCGTTTTTTTGAGTAAGTTTTTACGAACAGTGCCCAGTAAACTGGTCTCTCCACAAATGGTATCTAAATCAAAAAATACACTCGCATTTAATAAGGCTTCTGGGGTGGGTGTATCAACCCAACGATCAAAGTATTGTTGCCACACTTTTGTGGGCTGACGCCATTTGGGGTTGGTTGCCATTATATCGCCAGGGCAATAAATAAACCCACAGCTAGCTAAGCCATCACACACAAAATGGGCTAACTTTTCAAACCATGCATCATCGTCTGGCTTCATAGAATCACAAATGATGAGGCCATTGTCTTGATCTGAATGGGCTAGTTGTTCTTGTCTTGCTTGTGATCCGGCTGCAATCCATGCGTAGGGAACGGGTGCTTGACCATATTTTTCTTCGGCCATTTCAATTAAACGTTTAGTAAAAGCCATTGTTATGGCACTAATAGTTTTACCCACATAATCCGCACTAGTGCCTAATTTCGCTAAGCGAATTTGTAATTTTGGCAGTAACTTACTAATTTCTTTTAATTCTTCTCTATTTTTCGCTTTATGGATAATACTAGAGAAATTGACGGCATTATGGCCTTCATTATTCATTAAATCAGTGGTCGTTATCATACCAACGACTTCGCCCTGCTCTGTAACGGGTAAATGGTGTATATGCTTGGCTGTCATGGCCATTAAAGCATCGTAAGCATTGCTTTTTATATCAATAGTGTTGACGTTACGGGTGATTATTTCACTGATTCTGGTCGTTGTAGGTAAACCTTCGGCTACGCAGCGACGACGAATGTCTTTATCAGTGACTATGCCAATAAAGGTTTTGTTATCAAGTACCACTAAGCAAGTATAGCCATGTTCGGTCATTTTTATTGCCGCAGCTTGAATACTTTGAGTAGCGTCGATGCCAACGACAGGCGAATGATAAAAATCACTCACGGAGGTATTCATCAAAGAAGACGAAATGACAGCCTCTTCATTAACCTTAGACATTCTTTGTTTGAGTCGTTGCGCTGAGTTATAGCTGAAATAGTCATCAATACTTGGGAATTGTTTAGTCAGCTCACGTATCACTTCGCAATTAAGGCTATAGATTAAGCAGTCTTCGTCAGCTTGTATTAGTCGTTGCTCTCTTTGTTGAATATTATTTGGTAGGTGTAATATTTGTTTACAAAATTCGGTGCATAAATCGCCTTCTCCTAAACGAGAAATTAGCTCATCATTGCTAGTCGAACAACTGAGTGCACCTTTGCGGATAATATATAAACGCGGATCAATGATACTGTCAGGCGGTAAGGTGTCGCCTTTACGCACGTAATTAATACTTAACTCGCGTATTAGCCTAGCAAGGGCCGGTTGAGGTAAGCTGTCAAAGGGAGGAATACTTTTTATAAAGCGTGAGATTTCAGAAAGTTCAATATCCATTATTAGTGTTGCCTGCATCTATGAGAACCTGTAGGTTAGCATCCGAGCTAAAGCTATACCTATGCTTACTACCTTGGGTAGTAGTGATTAATTTAGAGTGGTATGCCTGTGCAGTCAACCATCTAAATGAGTAAAACGCTAGAAAGCCCCTTAATACCGGTTGTTTACCCGTGTAGCGCCTTATAAAATGCGACTATAGTCAGTAATCTAGACTAAAGTGTAATATCCGAAAAAAAAAAACCTTGATAGATTAGCAACAGTAAAAGTTGAATATGGATTTTTGTCTCTGCCTTGTATGTATTTAAGGTAACGGACAGCAATCTATAACCACACTTTTTCTGAGAATTATTACATTAAGTGTTTTTCAATAATATTAGCGTAAAAATAATATTAAACGTTAATTCCGTAATAAAAATTAAAACAACGTCGTTAGGAGACTATTGTGGAAAATAAAGAAACATATTGGTCGGAAAATATCCGTATCATCTTTATCTGTCTTGCAATCTGGTTTGTAGTTTCATTTGGTTTTGGCTTACTACTTGTAGAGCCGCTAAATGCAATTCAATTAGGTGGATACAAACTTGGTTTTTGGTTTGCGCAGCAAGGTGCTATTTATTCATTTCTTGGTTTAATATTTTGGTATGGCCACAAAATGAATGTCCTTGATAAAAAATATGCACAGGAGAGCAAATAATGGAAGAGTTAAAACTCTATACTTACATCGCAGTATTTGGCACATTTGCATTATACTTTGCGATTGCTTGGTGGGCTCGTGCGGGTTCAACCAGTGATTTTTACGTAGCGGGCGGTGGTATTACCCCAATGCAAAATGGTATGGCAATTGGTGCCGATTGGATGAGTGCAGCGTCATTTATTTCAATGGCTGGTTTAATTGCTTTCTTAGGTTACGGTGGCTCAGTTTTCTTAATGGGTTGGACAGGTGGTTATGTATTACTAGCCATGCTACTTGCACCTTACATGCGTAAGCATGGTAAGTTCACAGTACCTGAATTCATTTTTGATAGATATTACTCAAAAACTGCGCGTATTGTTGCAGTGGTTTGTTTAATTATTGCATCAATCACTTACATCATCGGTCAAATGAAAGGTGTGGGTGTTGCTTTCTCTCGCTTCTTAGAAGTTGATTACGGTTTAGGCTTAGGCATCGGTATGTTCGTTGTTTGGGTATACGCTGTACTAGGTGGTATGAAAGGTATTACTTACACGCAAATCGCGCAGTATGTAGTAATGATTTTTGCTTATACTATTCCAGCAATCTTTATTTCATTCCAACTAACGGGTAATCCAATTCCACAACTAGGCTTAGGTAGTACTTTAGCTGATGGTAGTGGTGTTTACTTACTTGATAAATTAGATCTTGTTGTTACTGAGTTAGGCTTTAAAGAATATACAACGGCTAACTTAGGCGGCACATTGAATATGTTCGCTTATACTATCTCTCTTATGATTGGTACTGCGGGTCTACCCCATGTAATTATGCGCTTCTTTACTGTTCCTTCAGTACAAGCAGCACGTCAATCAGCAGGTTATGCACTAGTTTTCATCGGTTTACTTTACACCGTTGCTCCAGCAGTTGGCGCTATGGCTCGTCTTAACTTGATGAATACTATTGAACCTGTAGCAGGTGAAAACCTTGCTTATGCTGAACGTCCTCAATGGTTCAAAGACTGGGAAAAAACTGGTTTATTGAAATTTGAAGATAAAAACGGCGATGGCTTAATTCAGTATACATCTAATAAAACAGATGCTCCGATAACCATTACAGGTTCGATTTCTGGTAAAGAGATTGTATTACTTCCAAATGAAATGGTTAAAGTTGACCGTGACATTATGGTACTAGCTAACCCGGCAATTGCTAATTTACCTAACTGGGTAATTGCTTTAGTTGCTGCTGGTGGTCTAGCGGCTGCGTTATCTACTGCGGCTGGTTTATTGTTAGCAATTTCTTCATCTATCTCACATGATTTAATGAAAGGGGTATTAACACCTGACTTATCAGAGAAAAATGAATTACTTGCAGGTCGTATCGTTATGACTATAGCAATATTAGTTTCTGGTTATCTTGGTATGAATCCTCCAGGATTTGCTGCAGGTACGGTTGCATTAGCCTTTGGTTTAGCGGCATCAAGTATCTTCCCAGCATTAATGATGGGTATTTTCTCTAAGAAAATGAGTGGTACAGCAGCAGTTTCTGGCATGTGTGCTGGTATCGGTATAACTATGCTTTATGTGTTCCAACATAAAGGTATTATGTTTATCCCAGGTACTTCATTCTTAGGTGATTCAGGTCCTAACTGGTTCTTTGGCATATCGCCTAACGCTTTTGGTGCAGTTGGCGCACTAGTTAACTTTGCAACAGCTTTCATCGTTCTTCAGTTTACTGGTCCAGCTCCAGCACATATTCAAGCACTTGTTGAAAATATGCGTGCTCCAGGTGATGCTCCGGCAGCACACGATCACTAAGATGATAAGTTCAATATTTACTGATTAAATATTGAATAAAATCTAAAGAATAAAAAGCTAGACGGCAATTTTTTAAAGAGTCGTCTAGCTTTTTCTGTTAAATTACCTCCCTGTTATAATAAATAGATAATAAATAGAAAATAATATGAATAAACATCTTAAAGTTGCTTTTATGGTTGCTCCTATTCTTGCTGTATTAGGTTTTGTTGGCGCGGACTTCTACAAGGAAAGTGAAGCCGATAAAGAAAAATTTATCCAGTTAGTACCAGAAGGGCATTGCGATATAATTAATAACAGTTGTGTACTTAAATCAGGTGAGTTTAAAGTGAATATTTCTGATGAAGAGGGTATTACAGAGGTTAACTCTACTTTTCCATTAGATACCGCAACGCTATTTTTAGTGGATAAAGACGACAATATGACCGCTTACCCATTAGGTATGCAAAAAAGTCCTTATTATTGGCGCAGCAAAACACACCTAAACAGTTTTGTTCCTAATAAAGGTGATAGTTACAAATTACGTTTGATTGCTAAAATTAAGGGTGGTGAATATATTAGTGAGTTTACTACTGAAACGACTAAGTAAAGGCGAGTCATCAATTTTTAGTGATAAGTGAAGCGCATACCACTGTTTTTTTGCATGTTTGAATAGTACGGCTGTATCTTCAGTGATATCTTTGGCTAGCACTTTTTGGTGATAAGTATTGAAATACCACAAGGCATTAATAAAGTAACAAAATAATAGATAATGATTGAGTAATTCTAGATCAACACATACAGACGATTGAGTCTCGTATTGCTCAATAGTTCTTGTACGGTCATTATTATCCAAACTGTTCACGGCAATAAACATTGCTAAATCATATTCAATTGGCGCAATACAGGCGCATTCATAATCGACTAACCAAGTGTTTTGCGCTTGATTCATTAATACATTACTAAAATTCAAATCACCATGACAACAAACATTATTTAGACTGATAGTCAGTGGTTCTAGAATCAATTCTGCAAACTGGAATAGCGCTGCTTTTTGTCGTGTTGAGTAGTGTGGGTTATTCAAAAGAGATTCAATAATATCTGCGGTGGATAGTTCAGCAGGTATTACATTTAGCTGATGACATTGCACCATCAACTTAATCGCATGCTTGATTTTCTCATCAGCTCTTAATGTACTTAGCGCTAAATTGTCAGTATCAATAAAATTACTGATAAGCCAATGTTGATCATGATAAATAACGCTCGGGCCAAGGTCTGATTTACCAGCACATTCAGCCACCAATACTTCTGTATTATCGCTGAGCGTTTTAGCAAAATAGACCTTGTTATCAGCATATACTTTAAAACAGTGTTGACTGAACCCTGACGCGATTATTGAAATACTGTCTACCTGGGTAAAACAAGGTAAAGCGCTGATCGCATCTTTCACTGTGTTAACCCGCAACTATGTCAGATAAATTTATTTTATTTATTTTTGATTCTTTATAAATAGCGTGCCACTTGAGGTATCCATAGCTGGCAATAATGACATAAATGATGAATAACACAGTGGTAGGTACCAAGCCTTTTTCTATATAAAGGTAAATAGAAGCAGCATCAATGACTACCCAATACAACCAATTTTCGAGTACTTTTTGAGTGACTAAATACGTGGCAAAAACGGCAAAAACCGTGGTAAAAGTATCAAGATAAGGAAAAGCTGCGGGGGTATAATTAGCTATAACGTAACCTAAAATAAAAGAAATTACGGTTAGTATAAGGCAAACTTTTAAATGACTGTTAGCTGACCAAGAAACTATCGCTAACGGCGTATTTTTTGTTGGTTGATTTTGAGTAGCACTTGTCGATGTGTTTTTCTGCCAAGCCCAGTAACCATAAACTGCCATCACTAAATAATAAACATTGAGTGCACTGTCCATTAATAGCAGTACATCATAAAAAATAATGGTATATAACGCGGTACTTATAAAAGCAGCAGGCCAGCACCACAATGAACCTTGAGCGGCTAAAATAATATAGGCAAGAGCAAGTAACATGGCAACTAGTTCTAACCAAGGGAGAGTCGTTAGGTAATCACCTAAATTAACAAATAAATCAAACACTAACTTTCTGCTTCTACTTGTGAACGATCACCATTAATAAATTTGCAAACAAATACGGCTGCACTTGTTGTACTGTGAACCTGTTTAATCTCGTGCATTACATTGCTTACGGCTAGATCATAATCACCAAACACTTGTGTGCTCATACCATTAGTGACAACGGTTAAGCCATCAACCTGACGAAGGCGCTTAATAAAGGTCCATATTTCATCTTTGAAATTATCCATGGCTAATGGGTATAAACTTAATTCGATTGATATTTTCATAAAATTCCTAATTGTTAAGTAAGAGGTAGCGCTTTGTTTTTATTACCACTTGCCTATTGACCCTTCGACCCTTCGACAAGCTCAGGGCATACGGTAGCTCAGGGCATACGGTAGCTCAGGGCAATTCGCCGTTCATCCTGAGCTTGTCGAAGGGAAAGGGTTGAAAGCTTAGAATTGATAATCTAACGAAGCACCAAAGACAAGCGGCTCAGCTAACTGGGTATATTGTTTAGCAGTATAACCATCTTTTGGATCGTTACCAAAATAAAAACCACGGTTAGCATAGTCTTTATCTGTTAGGTTACGCGCCCAAATTTTAACTTGGTAATTATCAATTAAGTAACTGACAGAGGCATTGAGTAAAGTAACGGACTCTGATTTTTCATTGTGACTATCGGAAAAATAGTATTCATCTTTACCGTTAACAGAAACATTGATTAACCAATGGTTGTTAGGCGTTATGTTCATACCTAAGTTAAATTGATAATTTGGGGCATGGGCTTGCTCACGACCACTTAAAGAAACGCCTTGAGCATTAATGAAATTATTAAACTCAGTATCTAATAAACCGACCGAACCGTAAAATTCTAATAAATCGTTAGTCTGCCAATTAGCTTCTATTTCAATACCTTTATTCGAACCTGTAGCTGCATTACCCAAATAATCTATGAATTCAGAATTACCAACTCCACGCGTAATAGTTTGTGAGCTTTTAACCTGCATGTCGGTTCTGTCCATATAAAAAATAGCAGAGCGAATAAAGGCGGCATTATCAAATAAGGAGACTTTGTAACCTAACTCATAATTGACTACGTATTCGGGATCAAAGGTACGTAAATCGTTAGGTAAGCTACCATCGGTATTTGAACCACCTGCTTTATAACCACGGTTGATTGAGGCATACCAAAAACTGTCTTCATTTTGCATGTACGTGAGTACTAACTTACCACCAATCATTTTATCATCAATGCTATCAAAAAAATCGTCTGAATTAATATAATCAGCACTACGTTGTTCAACGCGCAGCCCAGTACTCAATGACCACTGGGCGTTTAGTTGGGTATCCAGCTGACCATAAATAGCGACTGACTGCGTGTTAAAAGTGGAATTGAAATCATTGTCTAAATAAGTATATTGACGAAGTAAATCTTCATCATCTTGTTTGAAATATACACCCACAACCCAATCGGTTGAACCATTGAATAATTTACTACTGTTGTTTGATAAGGCCCTTAACTCAAGCGTTTGGATAGATTTATCGCGAAAATAATAATCTTGAGATGAATATTCCCAATAAGCATAATCTTGGTTTTCAATATTGGCCGGATCAGAAATGCCCGTATAAGCCCAATCTTCATCATAGCCATAAGCAAGATCTGACTCTGCAGTACTAACCAGAGCTATTAACGTCAAGGCGTTAAAACCTTGATAGATAAAGTTAGCAGAAAAAGCAGAGGTTTTTTGACTATCTTCTCCCGGTTGATCAGAAAGAGTTTCGCGAGTGTTATCCAATGAAAAGGCATCATAACCATTATCGAAATCAAAGTAGAAAGCGGCTAAATCTATGGTAAGATCGTTACTTGCTTCTATTGATAATTTGCCTCTGAGGATAGTTTCATCACGGTTGTTAGTATTATCTTTAGCTAAATAGGTATTATCAATAAAACCATCACTTTTATATTGATTAGCTGCTAGGCGATAATTCACAGCGTCTGTTGCTGGGCCTGAAAGCGCTAGCCCTAGGCCGTAACTGTCATAGTTACCTGCATCTAGTTTAATCGCACCTTCAAATTCATCCGTTGGTGTATTTGTTGTAATATTTATTAGTCCTGCTAACGCATTTGCGCCAAAACGTGTGCCCTGTGGTCCACGAAAAACTTCTGCTTGTTGCACATCAAACAGATTGGCAATACTACCGATACCGGTAAAATCCACTCCATCGATAATCATGCCCACAGAAGGGTTAATAGGCTCTTGAAATTGACTACGTTCACCAATACCACGAATTTGATAATAACGGGCACGTTGTGAGCCGCTAGCAAAATTAACGTTGGGGCTAGCCGCTATCAATTCTTCAAGATGTTGAGCATTGCGTTGTTTTATTTCAATATCAGTTAATACCGATAATGATGCAGGTGTTTTCAATAAGTTTTGTTGACGAAAGTCACTGCTAACTGTAATTACTTCAATAGGAGCTTTTGTTGTTGGCTCTTCATTGGCAGTAGCGCTTAAACTACAAATTAATGCAGAAGAAACAGCGAGTGTTAGTGTAGATTTGGTAAAATTCATAAAGATCTCATAAGTAAAATATACTATGGGATCCGGCACTGGGAGGTTATCTTGAATAGACTGTGATTTGATCACTAACCATTCCTACGCCGGTTATATTAATCGATAACTGTTAAATTATTGACTAATTCCCGTCCAGGTTCAAAGGGTTTGTTGATATCATCAACATCTCAGCGATTGGAACTTTATTTTACAAAAATAAAATCGCACTCCTTGGTTTCGATGGCAGTTTAGCAAAGTTTTTAGATGGCTGCGCAACTATTTGACGACAAATAGCTAAAAGTCGTCTTTATGAGGATGTAACTAGTTAGATATATTGGTATTCTTTAGTACGCAGTTTTAGGTTCTGATCTGGTTCAGAATGACAATGATAGAGAGTCACTATGTTTCCCAATTGGCAATTAGTCAGTATCAGTTTACTTTACATTGGACTGTTGTTCTTTATCGCCTTTTTAGGGGATAAATATAAGCATCAATTAGCGCAAAAAGCGCAAGGAATTATTTATGCGTTAACGCTAGGAGTCTACTGTACTTCATGGAGTTTTTTAGGAACAACAGGGCAAGCAGCTACTAATTTTCTATCACATATTCCTATTTATCTTGGGCCAATACTCTTATTTATTTTAGCTTGGCCATTTATTCAGCGTATTATTCGCGTGAGTTTAAAACTCAACTTAACCTCTATTGCTGACTTGCTAGCAGCACGTTTTGGTAAATCACATAATCTTGCCATTATGGTGACTATTGTTGCGTTTGTCGGCACCATGCCCTATATAGCTTTGCAATTAAAAGCCATGGTGTATACCTTTCAGCAGTTACAAATTGATCAAAGCTTAAGTCATTGGCACATTGGTTTGGTGGTCAGTTTAGTATTAGTTATGTTTACCATTTTATTTGGTATTCGAAATATTGATGTCACTGAGCGACATCCAGGAGTGATGTTGGCAATCGCCTTTGAATCTTTAGTAAAACTTTTTGCTTTTGTTGCCGTGGGGCTATTTGTTTGTTTTTCGTTATTTGACTCGCCCTTAGATATATGGGAGCAATCGAGTGCAAGTTTGAAATTTGAACAGCAAATGAATGTGGAAAATATTAGTGCCATGTTAGGTATGTTAGTCATTGTGATGGCGGCATTCTTATCGTTACCTAGACAGTTTCAAGTGATGGTAGTTGAGCTGAAAGATCAAAAAGACACTTGGTTAGGTCGGCGTATATTTCCTGTTTATGTGCTTTTATTTGCTTTTTTTGCCGCGCCGTTAGGCTTGGCGGGGCAATTACTCTTAGGTGATACCGTTCCTTCTGATGCCTACGTTTTGTTTTTACCCAGCATTGGAGGGCAGACATGGTTGACCTTATTAACTTTTCTTGGCGCGGTGTCAGCTGCCAGTTCTATGGTCATAATCTCGGCTATTGCGTTAAGTACCATGCTCAGTAATGAAATTGTTTTTCCTATGCTTTATCGCAAACAAAAGGTAGCACAAAGTAATTACGATAATTTTAGAAAACGCTTATTAAACATACGTAAGTTTTTGATATTCTTTGTGATCATGTCAGGATACGGTGTGTTTGTGATGGCTTCTCCTGATACGTTATCGTCATTAGGTGAGGTGGCTTTTGGTGCTTTTGCACAGCTTACGCCTGCCTTAGTGGTGGCTTTTTATTGGCGACGAGCTAGTTTAATGGGCGTTTATGCGGGCATATTAGTGGGCTTTATTTTATGGTTGAGTTTAAACTTTTTACCCCAGTTTGGCTTGTATGCGTCGCCTTTTGCTGAAGGTATTTTACCCGCTAAAACGACGGCAACCCTATTTAGTTTAGCGGCCAACATCATTGTGATGTGGGCGTTGTCACAGATAAGCCGACAAAGTGTACAAGAGAGAGTACAAGCCTCATTGTTTTTAGAGTGGCAATCACCCGCCTTATCAAGAGTAGAGAATAAACGTCAGCTTGATGTGAGCGAATTAGAGCTGTTAGCTTCTCGCTTTGTTGGCGAGCTTAAGGCGAAGTCGAGTTTTAGTTTATTTCTTTCAGCCAATGATAAAACGCAACTAGGTAATGTGATTTATAATCAACTTTTACTGCAACACACTGAAAACACTTTAGCTACGGTCATGGGTGCGTCATCAGCACGTTTGGTATTATCTTCAGCGCTAAATGGCAGAGATCTTGCCCTCGATGACTTGGCGGTATTGGTTGAAGATGCTTCAAGTCAAAAGCAGCAATTTTCACAAAATTTATTACAGAGTGCGATAGAAAATGCCAGTGAAGGTATGTCGATAGTAGATGAAAATTTAAAACTGGTCGCATGGAATAAGAAATATTTAGACTTATTTGATTACCCTTCTGAAATTGTTTATGTGGGTTGCCCTGTCGAATCATTGATTCGTCATAATGTGAAATGCGGTTTTTGTGGTGTAGGTGATATTGATAAGCAAGTCTACAGACGTCTTGAATATTTGCGCCAAGGCAGTCCTCATAGCTCAGAGAGACAACAAGCCAATGGGCAAACTATTCGCATTGAAGGCAATCCATTACCTGATGGTGGTTTTGTTATGTTGTTTTCGGATATCACTGCGTATCGTCAAGCCGAGCAAGTATTAAAAGAAGCGAATTTAGATTTAGAAACGCGAGTATATGAGCGTACACTTACGTTAGCCAAAACCAATGAAGCATTAGCGACAGCCCACGAGAAAGCGGAACAAGCCCATCTTAAAAAAAGCCAATATTTAAAAGCCTGTAGCCATGATTTAATGCAGCCTTTGGAAGCTGCTCGTTTGTTTACTTCTGCATTAACCGAGCAACACAGTTTATTGCCGGAGCAACAAAGGCAAGTAGATAATATTGATAGATCCCTTAAAGCGGCAAATGACTTATTAGCTGATTTATCTGAAATTTCGCGTTTAGAAAGTGGCAATATCAAACCGCTTGTGAAAACTTTTGCCTTAAATGACTTGTTTCAAGATTTAGACCAAGAATTCTCTGCTTTGGCTGGCGATCAAGGTGTTGAATTTAAATTAGTGAAAACTAAGCTTTGGGTTAAATCTGATCAACACTTATTAAGGCGAATTATTCAGAACTTAGTAGGTAATGCCTTTCGTTATGCTAGCCCCGGTAAAGTGTTATTGGGTGCACGGGTGTTTAAGGGGCATGTTTTTATTCAAATATTAGATAATGGTCCAGGGATTCCTTTAGAAAAACAGGAGCTAGTTTTTGAGCAATTTACGCAATTAGACACTGTTACTAGCCATTCAAGTAGAGGCTTAGGTTTAGGTTTAAATATTACTCAGTCATTAGTGCAGTTATTAGGACATTCATTAAGTTTACAGTCGAGAGAAAACCAAGGGTGTAAATTTTCTATTTCGGTAGAAAAAGCAACTAAATTAATGATAAAACCAACAACAGTAATGCCGACAATGAGCATGGGCTTAAAAGGTATCACGGTGTTGTGTATTGATAATGATCCCGATGTATTAAGTGGTATGGTTGAATTACTGTCGGCATGGGAATGTAATATTTTTGCTGCTGATTCACGTGAAACAGCATTGCAAGAATTTGCTAACCATCAACATGAGATTGATATTTTATTAGTTGATTATCAATTGGGCTATCAATCTGGCTTACCAGCAGGTCATCAAGCTGATGGGTTAACCCTAATTGCGGATATGCGCCGAGAGAGTCATCATTATATACCGGCGATATTAATTACGGCGACTTCGGAGCAAGGCATTGAGGATAAGGCACAAAATGCCGATGTTGGTTTTATGCGTAAGCTGGTTAAGCCTGCAGCACTTAGAGCGATGATGAGTGCTAAGTTAGCGAAGAAGTTACAAGATGATTATGGCTATTAGTGGTGATTAACGATTGGGCTTTAGTTCAAAAGGGCGTAATAAATTACGCCCAACACTTACGTTGACTTAAACCCTGCTTCGGATAAGTCTAATTGAGCAATAGCGATAACCGCTTGAGTTCTGTTTCGTACATCTAATTTCCGAAATATTGCGGTAGCATGCGCTTTTATCGTGGCTTCTGAAACATGGAGATCATAAGCAATTTGTTTATTGAGCAAACCTTGGGCAAACATCATTAATATACGGTATTGCTGTTGAGTTAAGCTCGCTACACGTGAGGATATATCACAATTTTCATGATCTTCTTTACTGTGTTTAAATAAGGTAGGTAACCAAATCTCACCGGACAAAACGGTCATGATAGCTGAAAAAATATCATCACCAGGCGTCGATTTTGGAATAAACCCAGCGGCCCCATACTTCATCGCTTTGCTAATAGTCACATTATCCTCATGTGCTGAAATAACGACCACAGGAATTTGAGGAAAGTGGTTACGTACATAAATAAGCGTACTAAATCCATGAGCACCAGGAATATTTAAATCTAGTAATAAAAGGTCACTGTCGCTATTTTCTTGTAGTTGTCGCTCAAGTTCTGAGATTGTTGCTGCCTCAAGCCAGTAAATGTAATTTAGTTTGGGTTTTAATGTGCCTAATAGTGCTTGTCTAAATAAAGGGTGATCATCAGCAATTATTATTTTTTGTGGCTGAATCATAAAATATTTCCTCATTAGTGATTTAGTCAGTCTAACGGAATAATAGCAGATAACCAATCATACTTATTTTTTATCTGTTATTTCAGTCGTTTATTTTTGGTGCTTTTGCTAATACAGCCGTCAGTAATTTCCAATATTGTGCCACGGTGGCTATTTCTATTTTTTCATCGGGTGAATGGGGGAACTTAATCGTTGGTCCAATTGAAACCATATCCCAGTGAGGGTAAGCAGTCTTGAATAAGCCACACTCTAAACCCGCGTGAATAACCATTACGGCAGGTATTTTACCAAATAGTTCTTGATAGGTATTACGTACCATTTTCATTATGGCGGAGTCAGTATCTGGTTTCCAACCGGGATATGCGCCACTAAATTCTATATTAGCGCCAGCTAATTCAAATACAGACTGAACGGTGCGTTGGGTTTCTAAACGACCATCATCATGTAAGCTACGAATAAGTACTAAGGCATTGAGCTTTTTTCCACGGGTGTGAATAACACCAAGATTTAATGAGCTTTCTACTATGCCGTCGATATCATCACTCATGCGAATAACACCATTAGGACAAGCATTTAGTGCACGTAAAATATTACTTTGTGTTACGCGACTCCAACACTGTGCAAAGTCTTCTGGGGAAATTAATAGCATATCAATAGTAGTTTCAATGGCACTTAAGTTAGCTTTGATGGTCGATAGATAGTGTGCTAATTCAGTTTTTAATGGTTCTATTTGGTCTTTAGCGATAATAAAGCTAGCATTGGATTCACGTGGAATAGCATTACGCAGGCTACCACCGTTAAGCTCGGTTAAGCGAATATCAAACTGATTACTGGCATCAAGCAAAAAACGTACTAATAACTTGTTCGCGTTGGCGCGTCCGGTGTGAATATCAACACCGGAGTGGCCACCTTTTAATCCAGAGAGTGATAAATTAAAGGCTTGATAATTATGAGGAGCGTCTTCAAATGCTAATTCGAAACTAGCGGAGCCGTCAATGCCGCCAGCACAACCCATATAAACTTCACCTTCTTGCTCCGAGTCGGTATTAATTAAAATATCACCGTCGAGCCATCCTGCTTCTAAGCCAAATGCGCCACTCATACCCGCTTCTTCATCGATAGTAACCAACACTTCAATTGGCCCATGGGGAATATCATTACTTGCTAAGACAGCTAAAGCCGAGGCTAAACCAATACCGTTGTCTGCACCTAAGGTTGTGCCATCAGCGGTTACCCAGTCGCCATCAATTTCGTTGATAATATAAGGGCGAATAGGGTCAGTTTTAAAGTTGTGTTCAGTATCGTTATTTTTTTGTGGAACCATGTCCATATGCGCTTGTAAAATAATACCTTGGCAATCTTCCATTCCTTGAGTTGCTGATTTTTTGATAAATAAGTTACCAATAGCATCTTCTTTGATGGATAAACCAAGCTCCTTTGCCCAAGATTGGATCCATAGAGATATTTTCTGCTCATGCTTAGATGGGTGAGGAATGCTGCAAATTTTTTCAAATAATTGCCACAAATTCGCTGGCTTAAGATGTGATAATGTGCTCATGTGTTTTCCGGAATAATATTGTTTGCTATGGGTTAATTCGGATCATCCATCGCTTGCCCTTCCTTCGACTGCTTCGCGCTCAGGATGAACGGAGTGTTTACCGCTTGCCCTTCCTTCGACTGCTTCGCGCTCAGGATGAACGGAGTGTTTACCGCTTGCCCT
>OJEP01000111.1_pt1 | contig 46546 bp, 40 predicted proteins | sample 1593761 | NCBI WGS metagenome assembly OJEP01 (sample SAMN05416783, study PRJEB24817) | seawater metagenome | isolation source: Sea water | place: Canada:Atlantic | collected 2013-11
CACCTGCTCAGCATAAACGTCAGTGTATAAACACCCACTACTCTGATACCGTTCGTCCTGAGCGCGAAGCAGTAAGGGTAAACCGTTAAATACTTCGACAGACGGCTCGTTCCTCACCTGCTCAGCATAAACGTCAGTGTATAAACACCCACTACTCTGATACCGTTCGCCCTGAGCGCGAAGCAGTCGAAGGGTTTAAAACACAGCTAAGATAAAATAAGATAAAATGCTTTATCCATTAGTCATTAGCTATATTTATTGATTTTCTTTGTTGCTTTTTTTTCCGCTCTGCGGCGCTTAAAAAAAGTAGATAATAGCTGACTGCACTGTATTTTTAATATGCCTCCTGTCACTAATACCTGGTGGTTTAGCTGCTCATTACAAACTAAGTTAAAAGTACTACCTGCTGCGCCTGTTTTTAAATCAGGGCTGGCATAAACAAGTCGTTTAATTCTACTGTGTACTAATAAGCCTGCGCACATGGGGCAGGGCTCTAACGTAACGTACAAGGTACAATCTAGCAGCCGATAGTTATTAAGGTATTTTCCAGCTTGGCGAATTGCGAGCATTTCTGCATGGGCTGAAGGGTCGTTAAGCATAATAGATTTATTAAAACCTTCACCAATAATTTTTCCTTGATAAACAACTACTGCGCCAACAGGGATCTCATTATTTTGTTCAGCCTGTTGTGCTAGCTTAAATGCCTGTTCCATGAAATATTGGTCAGTATTTTCATCATCTTCACGATTATCACTATCTAAAACCATTAGAGAAAAAGTTCCAGTAAATCATTTAAATAGCGATGACCTAGTTGCGTGACCTGCCACTTTCCTTCTATAGATAAGGTATCGTTACAAGTCATCATTTTTTTATCCTGTGCTTTTAGTAGCGTCGGCAATACTGTACTGGCCGTTAATCCTGTACGCTGTTGATACTCTGCTAAGGTAAAGCTAGAAAATAAGCGCAGTTGATTCATCATATATTCAAAAGGTAATTCATCACTAGTTACCGTATTTAGATGATCTAACGGCGCTCGGTTTGGATCAAGGTAACCCTTAGGGTGTTTAACTTTCACGGTACGCTGAATGATACCCTTTTCGATGTCAGTTATCTTGCCATGTGCGCCACAACCTATGCCAAGGTAGTCACCAAAATGCCAGTAGTTAAGGTTATGTTGGCACTGTTTATCATCAGTGGCATCATTTTTTACGAGGCGAAATGCTGAAATTTCATATTGCTGATAACCAGCATTACTGAGTAATTTAAAGCCTTGATCTTGAATATCCCATAACACTTCATCTTGCGGTAACTTAGGAGGCTTAGAATGAAAAGCCGTATTTGGCTCAATAGTCAGTTGATACCAAGAGAGGTGGTCGGGTTTTAACTTAATGGCCGTTTTTAAATCATCTAAGGCATTGTCTAGGGTTTGATTGGGTAAACCATGCATTAAATCTAAGTTGAAACTTTTTACGCCAGATTCATGAGCGAGTTGTGCGGCGAATTTTGCCTGACTAACATTATGAATTCTGCCTAACTTAATTAATTTATCCGATTCAAAACTTTGCACGCCAATAGATAAACGGTTTACTCCTGCTTTAGCAAAGCCGATAAATTTATCGGCTTCTACTGTGCCAGGGTTCGCTTCTAAGGTAATTTCGATATTACTTTCTTGTGAAGCGTCTTGCTTAAAACGAGACAATACTTGAGTTAGTAAGCTTTCAATCGCCTCGGCTGAAAATAAACTTGGCGTACCACCACCAATAAAAATTGAATGTAATGGTCGTTGTGATAAATCAAAGCGCGCGATATCAGCATCTAAATCAGCGATCAAGGCTTTAACATAATCTTGCTCGGGTACTTGTGACTTTAATGCATGAGAATTAAAGTCACAATAAGGGCATTTTTCTACACACCAAGGTATATGAATGTAAAGTGATAAGGGTGGCGTAGTCAATAATTGTGAAGTCGATAAAGGTGTATTCATAATAATATTTTTTAACTAAGCCTTTGTTAATTTTTTAACTAATTTAGCAAGGGCTTGGCCGCGATGGCTTAACTTATTTTTAACATCACGTGGTAATTGTGCCGAGGACAGTTGTAAGTCATTCTGCCAAAAAATAGGATCATAACCAAAGCCCTGATCACCTTGTTTTGTACGGCTAATACTTCCTTGCCAAACACCGTGACAAATAATGGGGGTAGGATCATTTTCGTGCTGCATATAAACCAATACACAATGAAAACGTGCATTGCGCTGATCATCAGGGACATCTTTTAGCGCGTTCAATAATTTGTTGGTATTGTCGTCATCACTGGGATTTTCAGAAATATCACTAGCATAGCGGGCAGAATAAACACCAGGGGCCCCCTCTAATGCATCAACTTCTAAGCCTGAATCGTCAGCGATGGCTGGTAGGCCGGTAATTTTAGCGGCATGGCGCGCTTTGATAATGGCATTTTCAACAAAGGTGGTGCCAGTTTCAGCGACATCAGGCACATTAAAATCACTTTGAGGAATAATTTCTAATTGATGTGTAGCGAGTAAACCTGCTAATTCTTTAACTTTGCCTTGATTACCGGTTGCTAAAACTATTTTTGACATGAAAGACTGATACTTTTTCTTAAAAGATAATGACGGCAATAATAACGTATATTACTCTGCTATTGTAACAAATATCTTTTAAAGCGTGGCAGGTCATAATACCGGCCACTTTGTTGCTAGAAGCGATAAAATTATTCGTTAATCAACATAAAACTTTTGAGAAAACTTTAATGTTTGTTGTTCTTTTCCATCATTGATGGCTAAGGTGAAATGTATTTTTTCTTCGTTACTATATTTAATTTGAGCTAAATAATAGATTGCTTCACCTTCTTTTACTTCGGTAAATTCTATCGTTTTAAATTGGCCTAAATTGTTTTTTGCTTTTCCAGTAATACTGACAGTTTTAGCTGGATTTCCTGCTTTGGTATTATCAAGTACTGAAATATTAATAAGGCCATTATATCGGCTACGGGTTATACCATATACTTTCGCTATTTCTGGCGTAAAAAAAGTTGAACCAATAGCCATGTAATGTACATCCATTGAGCCAAGTTTTTTCATATTTTCTGCACTAGCGTAAGTGGTAACAAAAAAACTAATCGTGATCGCTAACAAAAATTTTATTATGGAATTCTTCATGTCACTCTCCTAGTTTATTAATTTTAATAAAGTTTAAAACACTTATTATAGAATAGACCTAAAAAAAGTGTTTGTACTTCAAAATATATAATATAAACACTTTTTCTCTATTTATACTCGTATATTACAATGCGCTCCAATAGGGCAAAGAATTAGAGAGTATAATGTTGATTACATTCATGGCTAAAAAAGCAAGAATCATGGATAAATCTAAGCCACCTAAATTAGGCATAATGCGTCTAATAGGGTTTAAAAATGGCTCTGTTAACTGATTAAAAATCATTAAGGTTGGATTGTAACCTTGCACTACCCAACTCATGATAGCCATCATGACCATAATCACAAAAAGTAAAAAACCAGTTTGTTTTAATAAAACCAGTAGGCCAATGTAAAAAGCTAAAGGACCTAAACTTTCACCCGCTAATGATGCCAAGATAAAAAACTTTAATGTAGCTATTATATAAGCAACAACAAGGGTTGCCATATCTAAACCACCTAAGCCAGGAATAATCTTACGTAAAGGTATTACTAAAGGGTTGCTTACTTTAACGATAAATTGACTGAGGGGATTATAAAAATCTGCTTTAACCCATTGCAGCCAAAAACGCATGATCAAAATCATTAAAAACGCATCAAATGCGAATCGAAGTAAGTATATAACTGCTTCCATTATTTCTCCTAAATAACATTATCTTTGTTAATTTTTCCAACTAGGGGTTTTTATAAAGTACTTGTTGATTGAAATTAACTCAGTGCCTTGTGCGTGTAGTTGAATAAACTATCAATATTTAATTTTTTATACTGGTTGTTTTATTTATGATCGTAACTCTAAATGTTTAATGATCCTTTGCCATTTCTTCAGCTCTAGTAATCGCTGCATTCATTGCATTACTAACTACTTTATCTAGGTCGTCTTTTCTAAACTGTTCAAGGGCGGCAAAGGTAGTTCCACCTTTTGAAGTGACATTTTCTCTTAATGTGCTAATGGCGGCAGTATTATGCTCAACCATTTGGGCAGCCCCAAGAGCTGTTTGCTGTACTAGCATTCTACTTTCCTGGGCGTTAAAGCCTAATGTTTTTGCTTGTTTTTCCATGGCTTCCATGAAAAGAAAGAAATAGGCGGGAGCCGAACCGGCAATCGCGATAATATCATTAATTTTATCTTCACTTTTTAACCAAATAATTTTACCAACAGCAGACATTAACTTATCACTTGCCGCTTTTTGTTCACTGTTTACTTCTATTGAGGCAAACAGACCGCTCATCCCCAAACCTAATTGTGCTGGTGTATTGGGCATGACACGTACTAGCGCTACTTTTTTGTTTAATGCTTGCTGAATTTGAGCAACCGTAGTGCCTGCTGCAACAGAAACAAACAATTTATTGGTAATATCTAATGCACTACTTAGTTGTCGACAAACATCACAAATAAAATGGGGTTTAACACTCAGTACTATAATATCAGCAAATGTTGCTGCTTTAATATTATCATTGGTTTGTAGCACGCCAAATTCATTTTCGAGCATAACTCTTTTTTCTGGTGAGGGGTTAGCAACAATAATATTTTTTGCTGCGACACCTGAGTTTATAAGCCCAATAATGATCGCGCGTGCCATATTACCTGCACCAATAAATGCTATTTTTTTCATAAATATTGTTATCCTAATGTGTACTTTTGATGGTCATAATTTACCATGTTAATTTCTTTCTCCAAATATGGCACTACCGACTCTTACCATAGTTGAACCATGAGCTATCGCGATACTTAAATCGTTCGACATACCCATTGAAAGTGTATCTACTGTTGGATATTGGGCTTGTAATTTTTTAAACAAGTGCTGCATTTTTTCGTAACTTGCCAAACCTGTATTTTTTTCAGGAATAGCCATTAATCCTCTTAAGGTAAGTTTATCACAGTTATCAACAACTTCAGCTAAAGAAAATAGTTCACTAGCCATGATGCCTGATTTTGATGACTCTTCACTAATATTGACTTGTAAACAAATGTTTAGCGAGATATCTTGACAATTATGTGGTTGGTTTATTTCACTTAAATACTCATTCAAATGTGCATTTAAGCGTATGGCAACTTTCGCCCTATCAACACTATGAACCCAAGTGAAATTTTTCGCAATCTGCTTAGTTTTATTGGATTGAATAGGCCCTATAAAGTGCCAGGAAATCTCTGGTAAATGTGATAGTTGTGCTATTTTTTCAACCGCTTCTTGTAAATAATTTTCACCAAAATCACGTTGTCCAGCGAGATAAGCTTGCTCGACTGCCGACGCTGGTTTGGTTTTACTCACCGCAAGCAAAGTAACAGAATCTTGTCTATAATTTGATGAAGCCCTGCTGTCTTGATTGTTAATGACAACCGCATGGCAAGCTTGATCAATTTGTTGTTTGATTTTTTCTATATTTTTTTTAATTTCGTTCATATTTTTTAGCTAAATAATGTTGGTTTTAATACGTTGATAGATTTTTTAACAAACATTACTTTAACAGATAAACCGAGGGTTTTTTATGGATATTACCGAACTACTCGCATTTAGTGTGCAACATGAAGCGTCAGATTTACATTTATCAACAGGCTCACCACCTTTGATTCGAGTTGATGGTGATGTGCGAAAATTAAATATCCCGGCTTTTGATGCTAAAGATGTCAACGCTTTAGTTTACGATATTATGAATGACCGTCAACGTAAAGAATATGAAGAAAAATTAGAGGTGGACTTTTCTTTTGAAGTACCCAATTTAGCGCGTTTTAGGGTGAATGCTTTTAATCAAAACCGAGGGCCTGCTGCAGTCTTTCGTACTATTCCAAGCAAGATACTATCGTTAGATGATTTGGGTTTTCCTGATGTTTTTCGTGATATTTCTAACACACCGCGTGGCTTAGTTTTAGTGACAGGCCCAACAAGTTCAGGTAAATCAACGACTTTAGCCGCAATGGTTGATTATATTAATAATTCTAAGAAAAATCACATTTTAACCATTGAGGATCCTATTGAATTTGTACATGAAAATAAGCAATGTTTAATTAATCAACGAGAAGTGCATAGAGATACGTTAAGTTTTGAAGCGGCATTACGCTCAGCTTTGCGTGAAGACCCAGATGTAATTCTGGTGGGTGAGATGCGTGATCTAGAAACAATTCGCCTTGCTATGACAGCAGCAGAAACTGGTCATTTAGTGTTCGGAACACTACATACAACCTCTGCTCCTAAAACGATTGACCGTATTGTTGATGTATTTCCCGCAGCAGAAAAGTCGATGGTACGTTCTATGTTGTCAGAATCTCTTCGTGCGGTTATTTCTCAAACATTGATTAAAAAAGTGGGAGGTGGTCGTGTTGCCTCCCATGAAATTATGATTGGTACACCCGCAATTCGTAATTTAATTCGTGAGGATAAAACGGCACAAATGTACTCATCACTTCAAACAGGTATGTCTCATGGGATGCAAACAATGGATCAATGCTTACAAAACCTAGTGAATCGCGGCATTATTACTAAAAATTCGGCAATGGGAAAAGCGGTAGATAAAAACCAATTTAAAGATTTGTAATACTTTTTATAAAAGTATGGACAGGAATATCCAATGAATTTTCATCAGCTATTAGAAAAAATGGTGAGTGTCGATGCATCTGATATGTTTGTTACGGCAAAGCTAGCCGTGAGCGCAAAAATTAATGGTGAATTACATCCCATTACTGAGCATGTCTTGTCAGCTGAAGAGTCGTTAGCCATGGTTCATCATGTCATGAACGAAAAACAGGTTCGTCAATTCGATGAAGAAAAAGAGTGTAACTTTGCTATGTCAATCGACGATATAGGCCGTTTTCGCATATCTGCTTTTTGGCAACGAGATATGGCTGGTATGGTTATCCGTCGCATTGTTACTGATATTCCTGATGTTGATGAATTAGGTTTACCTTCAATACTTAAAGATGTAGTGATGTCAAAGCGTGGTTTACTACTTTTTGTTGGTGGTACGGGAACTGGTAAATCAACCTCGATGGCATCCTTGATAGGTTATCGAAATCGGAATTCTCGTGGGCACATTCTTACCATTGAAGATCCTGTTGAATTTGTTCATGAGCATGCAAAATGTATGATCACTCAGCGTGAAGTCGGCTCAGACACCGAATCATTTGACACCGCACTTAAAAGTTCATTGCGACAAGCACCAGATGTTATTTTAATTGGTGAAATTCGTAGTAAAGAAACGATGGAATATGCACTAAGTTTTGCCGAAACAGGTCATTTATGTATTGCTACTTTGCATGCTAATAATGCAAACCAAGCGATTGATCGTATTATGCATTTAGTTCCTGCTGATCAACATGGTAAATTATTGTTTGATTTAGCCTTGAATCTGCGTGGGATTATTGCACAGCAATTAGTGCCAACGAGCGATGGTAATCGCCGTGTTGCTGTTATAGAAGTACTATTGAATTCACCGTATATTGGAGAGCTGATTAAAAAGGGTGAAATAGGTAGCATTAAAGGAGTGATGCAAAAATCTAAAGAACTTGGCATGCAAACCTTTGACCAAGCACTATTTGATTTATATCAACAAGGTTTAATTACTTATGCGGATGCTATTCATCATGCTGATTCACCCAATGATTTACGCTTGATGATTAAACTTAGAAATAATAATCAAAGTGGTAGTAGCGGGCTTGCAGGCATTACTCTAGAGGACTTTGAGCCCAAATAAGATTAATTACTTATTTGATGTGATTTCTTTTGTATCAAAGTGGTATCTATATGATCTTTCTGATTAGTCCATACGTTTTGGCTGAAATAATGGTTGCCCCTTTATAAATCAAAGTAACGACGAAGCGATGTTGCTCCAACGCTTCTTGATTAGTTGTATATCTCATTAGATCAGTTATATTGATGTTTAAATTGAGGTGCTAATGTTTAAGCAACTTGATAGTAACGGTTGAAATTAATGAATAAAAAGATAAAGATCTTTAGGTGAAAAATTATGGCGAATAACTTATATACCGCTGCAGATGATCAGCAAGAAATGACTGTAATTGATGAAGCCTTATTAAGGCAAAAGCAAGCATTCAGTCAGGATCCTTATTTGTCAGCCCAAACGCGTATTAATGATCTAACTAAGTTAAAGCTCGCTATTCTAGAACATCAAGATAAATTGGTACAAGCGTTATCAAAAGATTTTGGTTGTCGTAGTGTTGATGACAGTAAAATGGGTGATTTACTGCCAACAATTATGGGTATTAACTATTCAATTAAGCATATTAAAAAGTGGATGAAACCGTCTAAAAGGCATGTTGGTTTGCTGTTTCAACCGGCAAAAGCCTTTGTTATGTACCAGCCTTTAGGGGTTGTTGGTATTATTACTCCGTGGAATTACCCCTTGTTTTTATCGCTAGGGCCTTTAACAACGGCATTGTCGGCCGGAAATCGTGCAATGATAAAAATGTCTGAGTTTACTCCGGCAACCAATGAAGTCATTAAAACATTACTTAGGGGTATTTTTTCAAATGATAAAGTGGCCCTGATAAATGGTGGTCCAGATGTTGCTATGCACTTCACCGCACAAGCTTTTGATCATTTGATTTTTACTGGATCAACGCGGGTAGGTAAAATTGTTATGGCGTCTGCAGCTAAAAATTTAACACCTGTTACGCTCGAATTAGGAGGGAAATCTCCGACGATTATTGATGATAAAGTAAATATTAGAGAAGCAGTATCACGTTTCATTTTGGGTAAAACCCTTAATGCGGGACAAACCTGTGTTGCCCCTGACTATATACTTTGCCCTTCTGGAAGGATTGATGAGTTAAAACAGGCAATAGATAAACAATTCACTAAAATGTACCCTTGTGTTGCTAATAATAATGATTATGGCAGTATGATAAATGAAACACAGTTACAGCGTTTAAGTCTATGGCTTAGTGATGCTAAAGCTAAAGGCGCCATTGTAACGCCATTAGGTAATGATAGTGAACAAGAGTGCATTGCGGTAGGAAAAATTCCTCTGACGTTAGTAAATAACGTTAATGACGACATGATTTTGATGCAAGAGGAAATATTTGGTCCTGTGTTACCTATCGTTAGTTATGAAAAATTAGATGATGCAATCAAGTATATAAATGATCGACCACGGCCATTGGCGTTATATTTATGTAGCCATGACAAGACAACACAACAAACAGTACTAGAGCGAACTCATACAGGGGGCGTTTGTTTGAATGATGCCGCTATGCATGTTGCACAAGATGATATGCCATTTGGTGGTATTGGTCCTTCTGGTATGGGACATTATCATGGCCATGAAGGCTTTTTAACATTATCAAAAGCAAAGTCAGTATTCAAAAAAGGTAAGATAAATACTGCATCCAATGCTTTCCCTCCTTATGGTAAATTAGTGCATAAATTCATTTATAAATTTTTTTTGAAATAAGAAATTGATATCGAGTTTTGAATTTTTCTTAACTCGCCATTCATTTTTATAACCGTATTTTCTTTGTAATAAAACTGTCACATAACTGTCATATAATTCTATTCGATAAAACTTAATATTCTAGGTGGAACTTACCTAGAAAAGTTAACATTGCTGGATAAATACGTTATTATCCGCCCTGAAAAATAATAAACTGGAAACCCTTATGGCCAGAAACACAATATTAGGTGTATTTGCAAAGTCGCCGATTAAACCATTAGAAAAACATATTAGATTGGTTGTTAAATGTAGCAATCAACTTATTCCTTTTTTTACAGCTTGTTACGAACAAAACTGGAGTGAGGCGACCAAAGTTCGTCGTAAAATATCTAAGTTAGAACAAGATGCTGATATGTTAAAGCGTCAACTACGTTTAGAGTTACCCGGTGGCTTATTTATGCCTGTGGACAGAGCAGATTTACTCGAGTTACTAACTCAACAGGATAAAATAGCCAATCGTGCAAAGGATATTGCAGGGCGTGTTTTAGGCCGTAAATTAAATATACCAACTAGCTTGCAAAAGCAATTTTCAGCATATTTAGCGCGTTGTATTGAAGCAACCGAAAAAGCAGCCGATGCAATTAACGAATTAGATGACTTGTTAGAAACAGGTTTTCGTGGTCGTGAAGTCGTATTGGTTGAAAAAATGATCAATCAATTAGATGAAATAGAAGACGATACTGATTCCATGCAAATTACGTTACGCAAAGATCTACTTGCTTTAGAGCATGATTTAAATCCGGTTGATGTAATATTTTTATATCAAATTATTGATTGGGTTGGTGACTTAGCCGATCTAGCTGAACGTGTTGGTGCACGTTTAGAAATACTTCTTGCTAGAAAATAAGGGTTAACTAATGGAAATTTTACTTAACTCTGGTCACATATTAGTCATTATGGCTGCTGTTGTTGGCTTATTTATGGCGTGGGGCATTGGTGCCAATGATGTAGCGAATGCAATGGGGACTTCTGTTGGTGCAAAAGCATTAACTATCAAGCAAGCTATTATTATCGCCATGATATTTGAATTTGCCGGTGCTTATTTAGCCGGCGGAGAGGTTACTTCAACTATTCGTAAAGGCATTATTGATGCCAGTTTCTTTATTGATTCACCTGAATTACTCGTGTTTGGTATGATTTCAGCCTTATTTGCTGCGGCTACATGGTTGCTTATTGCATCAGCATTAGGTTGGCCTGTATCGACTACACATTCAATTGTAGGTGCTATTGTTGGTTTTGCTGCAGTTGGCGTAAGTCCTGATGCGGTTGAGTGGAGCAAGGTTACTGGTATTGTTGGTAGTTGGGTTATAACACCACTTATTTCTGGTGTGATTGCTTTTATTATATTTAATAGTGCGCAAAAACTTATTTTTGATACGGAGAAACCACTGCAACAAGCGAAACGTTGGGTGCCGTTTTATATGTTTTTAGTTGGTTTTGTACTGGCATTGGTCACTATCAAAAAAGGCCTTAAGCATATAAATTTACACATCGGTACTGCCGATGGCTTCATTTATGCGCTCATTACAGCAGTTGTCGTCGCTATAATCGGTAAGGTATTTATTAATCGCCTTAAGTTTGATGAATCAGCAGCACTTAAAACCCATTATGCCAATGTAGAAAAAGTGTTTGCGGTGTTAATGATAGTAACGGCTTGTTGTATGGCATTTGCTCATGGTTCAAACGATGTTGCCAACGCTATTGGTCCACTAGCTGCGGTTGTTAGTATTGTTGATAATGGTGGTCAAATTGCGGCTAAATCGACTATTGCTTGGTGGATATTACCATTAGGTGGTTTCGGTATCGTTGCTGGTTTGGCTATTTTTGGTCATAAAGTTATGGCTACTATTGGCCAAGGTATCACTCATTTAACTCCGAGTCGTGGTTTTGCTGCAGAATTAGCTGCGGCTTGTACCGTAGTTATCGCTTCAGGTGCGGGTTTACCTATTTCAACCACACAAACCTTAGTTGGTGCAGTGTTAGGTGTGGGTATGGCTCGTGGTATTGCTGCCATTAATTTAGGTGTAGTACGTAACATCGTCGTATCTTGGGTAATAACGTTGCCAATTGGCGCGGGGCTGTCGATATTGTTCTTTTGGATGATGCAAGCAATTTTTACTTAAATAAAGCTATATCTACAAATACATAAATATAAAAAAACCGTAACGTTTATTACGGTTTTTTTTTGTCATTTGTAACGTAAAGTATGCTCTTTAAACAGGGCTTTATTAACCTTTAATCACGCGCTGTTACTTCGAGTAAATGATAACCAAACTGAGTTTTTACAGGGCCTTGGACTTCATTTAGTGGTGCAGAAAATACTACTTTATCAAATTCTGGAACCATTTGACCAGGGCCAAAAGTACCTAAATCACCACCTTGGGCTTTTGAAGGGCAGTTTGAGTGTTCTTTGGCTACTTCTGCAAAATCTTTTCCGTCTTCTATTTTAGCTTTTAATGCTAAGCACTGTTCTTCAGTGTCAACCAATAAATGGCGTGCTGCAGCTTTTGACATAGTTCTTCCCGTTAGTTGTTATAATAAAATTGTGCTTACCATATCGTATTTTTCTTTGATTTTAAAGAGCTGTTGATTTAAATTACTCATACATTACTATACTCAAACAACTTCACACTGCACGATTAAGTTGGAATTAGAAACTCTATGAGCAATAGCACATTCAATAATAAACAGCCTAACTTAAAGCACTTAAGCTACTTGTTGGCACTTGATAAACATCAACACTTCAATAAGGCTGCAGAGTCCTGTTTTATAAGCCAGTCAACATTAAGCAGCGCAATTTTAAAGTTAGAGCAACAGCTATCTTGTCAATTACTTGAACGAGAACATAAGCGCTTTATTTTTACTCACCATGGAAAGCAAGTGGTGGCCCTTGCCCAAAAACTTTTACTGCATGCTAATGAGTTTATGGTGTTTTCTCAGCAGCAAGACTGTGATAATAGCGGTAGCATTAATCTTGGATGTATTCCCACAGTAGCCCCTTTTCTACTCACTGATTTAGTACAAGCTTGCCAAGAACACTTGCCAAACCTTGAGTTATATTTAAGAGAAGATACTACTGAAAATTTGCTATTGCAGTTGGATCAAGGCGAAATTGATTGTGCAATACTTGCTTTCCCTATTCCAAAAAACGGTTTTTGTTCCAAAATATTGGGGCGAGATGATTTTTATATAGCTGGAGATAAAACGTTAGTAAATCGTTTTCAAGCGTCTTTAGACTACCAAAGCTTACCTGAAAAGAGTGTTTTTTTACTTAATAAAGAACATTGTTTAACTGATCATGCAGTATCGGCATGCAAGCTAGCAGATGCGAGCCTTATTAATAGCTTCTCGGCCTCAAGTTTAGCTACGTTAGTTCAAATGACAGCGTTTCATCACGGTATTACTTTTTTACCCAACATGGCAGTAAATAAAGGTGTTGGTAAGCTAGAGGGGTTACTAATTAAACCTATGAAAGGTGAAGTATATCGAGAAATAGGTATTGTGTGGCGTAAAACGAGCATGCGTGAAGCAACGTTTATGTTATTAGCAGATATTGTCAGTAATGCTTTATTGACATAATAATAAAGAAAGGATTATTTTCACTGTGTTTTTTAATTTTACCGCTGGTTAGTTGTTGGTATATGAAGGGAATCTATTAGCCATAACGTCGATATGACATCATATAAATGGGTAAAAAAAGAGATTGTTTGCTGTAAGTTTTCGTTAAAAACAATTGAAAATTCAAAAAAACGATTGTGCTCACTAACAACTTTAGCCTGAGAAAAATTTATGCTCTCGGTTGTTTTTCGTGTTGTCAAAGTTGGTGTTAATAACAAAGAATGTTCTACAGGGTAAGTTAAGTTATAAATTGTAGTAACGTTAATTACTTTTTTTTGGGGACAGCTATACCAAGATATGGCTGAGACAAAAATTATCAATAATAGTGATAGTAGTTTTTTCATTATAGTTCTCCTGTTTTATACCCATCTTACCTGAAGATACAGGGTTCAAATAATTCTCAGGTAGAATTGTTTTTGTCAGTTAAGATTACATATCTGTAACAATCCTACTTAGATTTTAACTCTAAAATGTTATAAATGTAAATGTTAACAAAATGAGATGAACGGCTGATTATATGCGTTATAAATAGAGGGCGTTAGATATATAAGACGTTAGAAGCAAAAAAGCAAATGATAAATAACCTTGTTATTATCATTTGCTTTTATTGTGTTTACTTAACGAAATACTTATTTATTGTTAAGAAGCTCTTGTTTTTTATCTAATCTACATTGATGTAATAATGGCTCAGTGTAACCACTTGGTTGTTCTGTACCACAAAACACTAAAGCAGATGCTGCTTTAAAGGCAATACTATTTTCAAAATCATCACTCATTGCTTTATAGCTTAGGTCATTTTTATTTTGACCATCAACAATTTTAGCCATTTTCTCTAGGCTTGCTTGTACTTGCTCTTGGCTGCAAATTCCGTGATATAACCAGTTAGCAATATGTTGACTAGAAATACGCAATGTTGCTCTATCTTCCATTAAACCTACATCATTGATATCTGGTACTTTAGAACAGCCGATACCTTGATCTATCCAACGCACAACATAACCTAAAATTCCTTGAGCGTTATTATCTAATTCTTCTGTTATTTCCGCGTCGCTCCAGTTGGTATCTGTTGCTAATGGAATGGTTAAAATATCATCTAAATTAGCACTTTCACGTTGCATTAAGTCTTTTTGTAGCGAAAATACATCAATACGGTGGTAATGCAATGCGTGTAGTGTTGCTGCGGTTGGTGACGGAACCCAAGCAGTATTTGCCCCCGCTTCTACATGATTAATTTTTGTTGCGATCATGTTAGCCATTTGATCTGGAATAGGCCACATACCTTTACCAATTTGAGCTTTTTGACTAAAGCCGCACGCTAAGCCAACATCTACATTGTTATCTTCATAGGCGCCAATCCAAGGTGTTAGCTTGATATCTGCTTTTCGTGCCATTGGGCCTGCAGCCATTGACGTATGGATTTCATCACCCGTTCTGTCTAAAAATCCGGTGTTAATGAATACAACGCGTTCTTTTGCGGCATGAATGCAATTTTTTAAATTAACACTAGTGCGTCGTTCTTCATCCATAATACCCATTTTAATGGTATTGCGTGGCAGTGAGAATGCATCTTCAACACGAGCAAATAAAGTATCAGCAAACTGTACTTCATCAGGGCCGTGCATTTTTGGTTTTACAATGTATATAGATGCTTCACTGCTGTTACTCAGCTTACCATTACCTTTTAAATCATGTAGGGCAAGTAGAGAGGTGATTACTGCATCCATTATTCCTTCAGGAACTTCGCGCCCTTGACCGTCGATGATGGCGTTATTGGTCATAAGATGTCCAACATTTCGAACGAACATCAAGCTGCGACCTTTAAGCTGTATCGAATCGCCTGATAATGATTGATAGCTGCGGTCTTCATTCATTTTACGGGTGAATACTTGGCCGTTTTTATGAATCTCTTCTGTCAAAGTCCCTTGCATTAATCCTAACCAATTACGGTAAGCTACGACTTTATCTTCACCATCAACGGCCGCCACAGAATCTTCACAATCCATTATGGTAGTGAGTGCTGATTCAAGCAGTATGTCACTTAACGTCGATGGCTCTGACTTTCCGATAACACTGCTGGCATCAAATACCAGTTCTAGGTGTAAACCATTATGTTTAAAAGCTAATGTGTTCGGTTGGCTGATGCTGCCAGTAAATCCAATAAAGGCATTACTTTCTGTTAACTGGCTTTGTTCGCCATTGGCTAAGCTCACCATTAATTGTTGTTCATTTAAATGGTAGGCAACCGCGTCTTGATGGCTGCCATTAACCAATGGAATAGCTTGATCTAAAAAGTCTTTAGCATAACGGATGACTTTTGCGCCGCGAACAGGGTTATAACTAGCGGCTTTTTCTGCACCATCTTCACTACTAATAACGTCAGTGCCGTAAAGAGCATCATACAAGCTCCCCCAACGGGCATTGACAGCATTTAAAGCAAAGCGTGCGTTCATTATTGGTACAACCAACTGAGGACCTGCAATGGTTGCTAGTTCGGCATCTACATTTTCTGTGCTAATAACGAAGTCATCAACTACAGGGGCAAGGTAGCCTATATCAGTTAAAAACTGTTTATAGCTAGCAAAGTTAAATTTATCGCCAAAATTATTTTTATGCCAAGTATCTATTTGCGCTTGTAAATCATCACGTTTAGCAAGTAAAAGTGCATTTTCATCCGATAGATCGCTAATGATTCTGGCAAAGTTTTGCCAAAAATGTGCTGATGCTATGCCGGTATTTGGCAGCGCTTCACGTTCAATAAAATCATATAGATTTTCATTTATCGTTAAACCTGCTAATTGAATTGTCTGGGTCATATTTTCCTCACTTGCCTTGCTTGTTTGGATGTAGTTTCATTGATAAAAGCTTAATAAAATTTTTCATTGTTAAAATGAAAAAATCCTATTCAAATAGCTTGGGTATTTATATTGTCATCCTATGCAGAATAGGTATAACTAGCAACAGTAGTAGATTAATACCTACTATTAATATTGTGAATGTTGTAGTTAATATTATGCTTTTTCTTTATGACTAGGTTGATTGTTAGTTGAAAAAGGGTAGTAAAAAAGGTACTAATAGTGGGATTATAAATGCGGTTAATACCGCTGATAATATTAATGCTACCGAGCTATATGCACCCTGATAAGGGTTGTGTCTGGATAAAACAATACTGCCGATCACATGACTAGTTGCGCCTATAGATAATCCGATGGCTATATCACTACGCACATTAATTAATTTAAGCCAAGTAGGACCTAATAGTGCACCAGAGAATCCGGCGATCATGGTGGCAAATGGTGTTATTGATATATCTCCAGAAAGTTGCTGAGTTAACATGATGGCAATGGGCGTTGTTACTGACTTTAATGACAAGGCAATAGCGACGTCCTCTTGATGAATGATTAACATAGTCAAAGAAAAACTAGTAACAATAACGATTACAACACCTAAGCCTAACAAGGCAAGCAGTTGTTTCCAATAGTGCTTTATGTGCTGTAATTGTTGATACAAAGGGTATCCTAAAGCAACAGTCGCAGGCTCTAGTAAACTATTTATAAATTGGGTAGAGTGGCTATAAACCGCATAATTAATGTTATTAAAAATCAAAAAAGGCACTAGTAGGGCAATGCTTATTAATAGAGGATTTAACCAGATAAGTTGCCATCGCTGTTGCAGCCATGCTGCTCCTTGATAAAGCGCTAAGGTCAGTATCGTTAAGAGTAATGTATTAGTTAATGAAAAAGTATGACTCATAGTGATGTCTGGTAATAGCATCATCAAGAATTTATAGCACTAGGTGGTGATTTTTTTGATGAATTATTGGCAGAGGGTGCCAGATATTTTTCTGCTAGTAAGGCGATAAAAGTAAGCAGCATAAAAGTAGTAAAAAAGATAATTGCTACAATGGCAACGCCATGATTTTTGATTAAATCAAAATGATCAATAACCCCCACTGCTGCCGGTACAAAACATATGCCCATGTGTCTTATGATCCATTGGTTTGTCTGGTTAATTTTACGCGGATTAAGCCAGTTTAATTGGAGGAATAAACAATAAATCATCATACCGTAAAGACTTGCGGGCAAGCCACCAAGGAAATTATTGATTAACTTCCCTAACCCTAAGCAGATACTGATAGCAAAAATAGTATAAAAAACATTTTTTATTACGGATATATGTTTAGTTTCCTTTGAGCATACTGTCATGAAGTAACTCCACTTTCATATAAGCCTGTGATCTTGTCGTGCGTGGTAATGAGTTAATGAAATGGGTATAAGCCCTTTTGATCGAATTATGTGCATTACACCCGATTTAATTAATTTAGCTTTAGTGTTCAAACTAAAGCTAAATAACGACTTCAGGATCATTGCTCCTGTATTTTTAGGTAGCTTTAATAAAATAAGATACTTCCTGCTGCACTATGTAATCAAAGGCATCATGATGCAGAAGATTAATTGTGATCATAATTGTATATTGAGACTGCTTGGTTTATTCAAGCATTTGTACTTGTCTGGCCGCCTTAATCACTAATTGTCTAAACCAAATATGACTGGCATCATGATGTAATAAGGGGCTCCAGATCATTTTCAATTCCATTTCAGGGATCTCAAACGGTGGTTTGATGATGATATAGCTATCATCATTTTTATGAAGCATGGCTGCTTTGGTTGGTAATGTAGCAATTAAGTTATCTTCATGAGCCAATTTCATCGCAACTAGGAAATTACGAGTGAACACTTTTATGTCACGCTGTTTACCTAACTTTGCGAGTGACTCATCCACCCAGCCAAGTTTTTGTACATCATTCGGGTTCATTCCAACACCAACACCAAAACCTGTTTTTGATACCCAGACATGTTTAGCGGCTAGGTAAGAGTTTAAATTAAAATTAGAAACTACCGGGTTATTAGCACTCAGTAAGCATGAAAATGAATCACGCCAAATAGACTTTTGATGAAACGATTGGGGTAATTCATCAAAACGGTTAATAGCCATATCTATTTTACCTGCTTCAACATCATGAAAGGTAACATCACTGGGTGTCATTATATCAATTGTAACATTAGGTGCTGTTTTGTTAAGTAACTTTAACAAGATAGGTAATAAGGTTGAAGCTGCATAATCACTGGCCATAATACGAAAAACACGGGTACTATTCTTCTCATTAAACTCTTCTTCGCCTTGAAGTGCTTCCTCTAATTCAAGTAAAATTTTTCTAATAGTTGGTGCTAAAGTTCTTGCTCTCTCTGTTGGGACCATACCATCAGAAGTGCGCACTAAAATAGGATCATTAAATAAATTGCGTAAACGCTTCAAGCCATTACTCATTGCGGGTTGGGTAATATTAAGCTGGTTAGCCGCACGGGTAACATTTTTCTCCCTAAGTAAAACATCTAGATAAATAAGTAGGTTTAAATCAATTTTTGAAATATTCATGAGTTTAATGGCTCTCTGTAAAAACATAATTGAAATAGATATAAGCGAATTTTTTATAATATTCAACGTTTATTATTAACCATTTCATAACTCTTAAGGGCATAAAAGCATTTTATTATCATAACCTATTGTTTTTAAACTTTTAATTGTAAATCAATTGAAGTTTTTGTTTTTTGTATTTTCTGTGTGAATGATGGTAATAATAATTATATATTTCCTAAATACACAGTGTTTAGATTATTATTTTTACATTCTAGTGTAACGACTTAAAAAGTTTGTTACACCAATCAAGCTAATATAACTTTTTATATATTAACAAACAAAGTAAACGGAGATTGATATGTCTAATTATCAGAGTGCAATAGAAGCGGTTCAAGCGATTAAAGCAAAAGCAGGTATCTCTTGGGATCCTATAAACCCAGAATCAGTTGCTCGTATGCGTCTACAGAACAAATTTAAAACTGGTCTAGAGATTGCTCAGTACACTGCAGACATTATGCGTGCTGATATGGCTGCATTCGATGCAGACAAAACTCAATACACTCAATCTCTAGGTTGTTGGCATGGTTTTGTTGGCCAACAAAAAATGATCTCTATCAAGAAACATTTTGATGGCAAAACCGATCGTCGTTACTTATACCTTTCTGGTTGGATGGTAGCTGCACTACGTTCTGAGTTTGGTCCTCTTCCTGATCAATCTATGCACGAAAAAACGTCTGTAGCTTCTTTAGTTGCTGAACTTTACACATTCTTACGTCAAGCTGATGCACGTGAACTAGGCGGTCTTTTCCGTGAGCTAGATGCTGCTGCTGAAGGCGATAAAGCTGCAATCCAAGATCAAATTGATAATCACGTAACTCACGTTGTTCCAATTGTTGCTGATATCGATGCTGGTTTTGGTAACGCTGAAGCGACTTACATCATGGCTAAGCAAATGATTGAAGCCGGTGCTTGTGCTCTTCAAATTGAAAACCAAGTAGCTGATGAAAAGCAATGTGGTCATCAAGATGGCAAAGTAACTGTTCCTCATGCTGATTTCCATTCTAAGATTCGTGCATTACGTCATGCTTTCTTAGAGCTAGGTATCGACAACGGTCTTATCGTTGCACGTACTGACTCTGAAGGTGCTGGTCTTACTAAAGAAATCGCTGTAGTTAAAGAGCCTGGTGATTCTGGCGATATCTATAACTCTTACTTAGACGTTGAAGAAATCAGCGTAGCTGACATGGCTGAAGGCGATGTATGCTTTAACCGTGACGGTAAATTAGTTCGTCCTAAGCGTTTACCTTCAGGTTTATATCAATTCCGTCAAGGTACTGGCCATGAACGTTGTGTATTTGACTGTATTGGTGCACTTAATGCTGGTGCTGATCTACTTTGGATTGAAACTGCAGTTCCAACAGTACACGAAATTGCTGGCATGATGGATGATGTTCGTAAAGTTCATCCAGATGCGAAACTTGTTTATAACAACTCTCCTTCATTCAACTGGACTCTTAACTTCCGTCAACAAGCATATGACGCAATGGTTGAAGCGGGTCAAGATGTATCTGCATACGTTCGTGCTGACTTAATGAAAGCAGAATATGACGAAACTGAATTATCTGATGTTGCTGATGAACGCATTCGTACTTTCCAAGCGGATACTGCACGAGAAGCAAATGTATTCCATCACTTGATCACTCTACCTACTTACCACACTACTGCGTTGTCTGTAGACAACCTAGCTAAAGAGTACTTTGGTGAACAAGGTATGCTTGGTTATGTTAAAAAGGTTCAACGTGAAGAAATCCGTCAAGGTATTGCGTGTGTTAAACATCAAAACATGTCTGGTTCAGACATGGGTGATGACCACAAAGAATACTTTGCTGGTGAGAATGCTCTTAAAGCAGGTGGCGCTAATAACACTTCTAACCAGTTCAGCTAATAGCTGCTTGTTAATGTGTTAAGTGTTACTTAGCGTTTGTAAAAAGGCTAAAAAAAAAGCTAGAGTCTTAATACTCTAGCTTTTTTGTTTTATACGTTTGTCAAAATAACCTTTAGCAAGGATATGATCAGCAGAGTTATTGGTTTGTACTATTGTTATGATCGATATTTCTAATGTAATAAAAACAGTACTTATACCAAATGATCAATACATTATTTCAATGGGTATTAAATAGATTAGAAATTATAAATTAACGTCATTGAGGTTTCTGTGTTTGTGTTTTCAAATTCAGGTTCAACTTCAGTATCATAATCGATACGTAAAGCGAATTTTAGTTGGAGAGAATCAATTAATTGGGCAGTAATAGACGTTTCAGATTTATAAATACTATTATCACCCGACTGAGTCGCTTGTTTAGCAACAAGATATTGTTTAAATTCAACATATTCATTGAGTTTATGTGTGTACAGAGCTTGTGCTTGTAAAATTAAGCTAGTGTTGTTCTCTGAAGAATTAGTATCAGTTGCACGGGTCACATCATATTGCACACCGGGACCTACATCAGCAAAAAAAGATGAAGTTTCAGTGTCATACCAGTGGCGACCCCAACCAGCAGAAAAAGAACTTTGTGATTCAAAACCACTGAATTTATCTTGTTCATAAGCAAGGTTAGCGTAAAGGTAGTTTTTACGCTCTTCACCTATTGTATAGTTGGTTTGAGTGAGTATATCCCACTTATTATCCGTCGTTTCAAATTCTTCATTGCCAGCGGCATCTTCTGTTTCAAGCTTTTTAGCTAAAATATTGAAAGCAACGACAGAGCGCCATTTATCTTTTTCATACTGTAGATTAAAACCGGCTTTTATGTCTGCACTTTTTGTGTTGCCTGTTTTATATAAAAAACCTAACTCAGTTGAGGCCGTATATTCTGGTTTTTTTTCAGTGTCTTCCGCTGATACTGCGTATGATACTAGTGGCAATAAGCTTAAAGCCATTAGTGTGTACTTATGAATCATGATGTTCCCTCATTATTTTTTATAGGTTAATTTTAGAAAAATATAAAATCAGTTATTTTAATGTTATAGACCAAAATAATTTTAAAATCTATATAGAGAGAGGAAATTAGAAACTATACACTAGCGTTATGGCGGTTTGCGTATTTAAGTTTTTCTTGTCATCTTCGACATCAGTATTGTAGTTAACCGTAAAAGTAAACTTTAGCTGCAATGTTGAAATAAGTTTAGTCGTTAGAGCTGTTTCGGCTTTATAAATACTATTTTCGCCATTTTTTATTGCTTGTTTAACGCTAAGGTATTGTTTTAATTCAACATTGTTGTTTAGTTTTCTTATATAGAGCGCTTGAGTTTGTAAAATCCATGACGTGATTGTAGTTGTTGGCTCTGTATCTGTTGCTCTAAATTGATCGCGCTTAAAGCCAGGCCCAATATCAGCCCAAAGTGAGGCCTCATTAGTTTTATACCAATGTTTACCCCAACCACTAGACACTGAGCTTTGGCTGATAAAGCTACTAAAATCATTTTCTTCATACCAAACATTACCGTATATGTAATGTTTTTCGCTACGGCCTAAACTGTAGTTAGTTTGTGAAGCGATTGTCCATTTTTGGTCAGTCGTTCTAAAATGAAGATCACCTGTATCTTCATCTGCTATATCCGCTTTTTTTATCAGTAAATCTATTTTTAACAAGCTTAACCAACGGTCTTGCTCGAAACGTAAATCAACTCCCGTTTTTATATCAGCACTATTAGTATCACCGCTTTTATATAAAAACCCTAATTCAGCAGAGCCAATCAATATTGGCACACTATGGGCTGTGTTTGTTTGTACTGCTTTTTCAAGGCTAGATAAAACATCGGTAGCCGTGGCGTTCCATGGGGCGTTTATTCCACTTATTGATACCTGCTTATTCTCATTTTGAGAGTAACTTTCTTGTGCATAAGCAGTAACAGATAATAAAAAAAATGATGTGAGTACTAAAAAACGAAACATTTGATTCTCAATTTTACAGAAAAATTTAACTAAGACGGTTAAGTTACCGCAGTTAATAAAACATAATGGAGTTATAAGCGAATATACACGCGCGATATTATAACGGGTATAGATAAATCAGCATATTAAAGAGCGGTATTATAAATAAATTATATTTATAATAAAGAGGTTTATTTGTATTAAAACTAAAAAGAAGTGAACCACCTATCAATAGGTAAAAGCTAGGTGGTTTGGGTATAAACTATTTGATTATCGCGTTGAGTGTACCTGCTTGATAAAGATCAAACATCTTATCAAGGCTAATTGGTTTTATTTTATTGGCATTACCTGCGGTATTAAATGCTTCATAACGGGCAATACAAATATCGGTCATCGCTTTAGTAGTTTCAGCTAAAAATTTACGAGGATCAAATTCACTTGGATTTTGTGCTAGAAAGCGTCTGGTTGCCCCCGTTGAGGCTAATCGTAAATCAGTATCAATATTTACTTTACGAACACCATTTCTGATACCTTCTTGAATTTGTTCTACAGGTACGCCATAAGTTTCTGGGATATTACCACCAAATTCATTAATAATGGCTAACCATTCTTGTGGTACAGACGATGAACCATGCATAACTAGATGGGTATTAGGAATGCGTTGATGTATGGCTTTAATGCGATCAATAGCTAAAATATCACCAGTGGGTGGGCGAGTAAATTTATACGCACCATGAGAAGTTCCACAGGCAATTGCTAATGCATCAACTTGTGTCTTTTTAACAAAGTCAGCGGCCTCTTCAGGATCGGTTAGCATTTGTTCAAGCGTTAATTTACCTACAGCACCAATACCATCTTCTTCACCGGCTTCACCTGTTTCTAATGAACCTAAACAACCTAATTCACCCTCAACAGAGACTCCACAAGCATGCGCCATTTCAACTGTACGCTTGGTCACTTCAACGTTATATTCGTAGCTACTTGGCGTTTTACCATCATCCATTAAAGAACCATCCATCATAACAGATGAGAAACCTAATTGAATAGAGCGCTGACATATAGTGGGTGAAGTGCCATGATCTTGATGCATTACGACTGGAATATGCGGAAATTCTTCAATGGCTGCTAAAATTAAATGGCGTAAAAATGGGGCTCCGGCATACTTACGAGCACCTGCAGAACCTTGAAGGATAACAGGGCTATCCGTTTTATCTGCTGCAATCATAATTGCGCGCACTTGCTCTAAATTATTAACATTAAATGCGGGGATTCCATATTCAAACTCTGCAGCATGATCAAGCATTTGACGCATTGAAATTAAAGCCATTGGTTACTCCTAGGTTAGTCTATTAAATGGTTTATTTATTATAGTGAAAGTTTTCTATTTTAATGACTAAATTATAGCAGAGATTAATCGCTTCTGGCACAGAAAATTGTGCTTTTGAATCTTCTATGGGGAATCTTAGATTTTTGTATGAAAATCACAACAAAAGCTGATGAAAAAACGTTTTTTTACATCAGTTTTTTGTTCTTATGAATGAAAGTTAACCACATGTATTATCATCGTTGATGTTTAAGTAAGGTATTTTTTCTATTCAGTTTTCGATGTAAAACATACTGGTTATAGTGCCACCTGATGCGATAGTAAATGCATTGTTTATATTATTGTATTCTTATTTTTAATTGTAATACTTAAATCACTACAAGATACCGTGAAGGATATTTTGAGTTGGTTTAGGTGTATACCCAAATAAAAGCCTAACGAGGGCATTTTGTTTACGCGCTAGGCTTTTATTTATATAAAATCAATGTGTTATACACGTTACAGTTTACTTGCTCTTTGTTCTAAAATTTCAACAGCAGGTAGCTTTTTACCTTCCAAAAATTCTAAAAATGCACCGCCACCCGTAGATATATAAGATACTTTATCTTTAATACCATATTTATCAACAGCAGCTAAGGTGTCGCCACCACCTGCAATTGAGAAAGCTGAACTATCAGCAATCGCGTTGGCAATCGCTTCTGTACCTTTACCAAACTGATCAAATTCAAACACGCCAACTGGGCCATTCCATACAATGGTACCTGCATCTTTAATTATTTGGGCAAGTTTCGCAGCAGAGTTTGGTCCAATATCAAAAATCATTTCTTCATCACTTACCTCGCTTACATTTTTTAGTGTTGCTTTAGCGGTAGGTGAAAATTCATTAGCAACAATCACATCACTAGGGATAGGAATATCACCCTTGTTAGCTTGAGCTTGTAGGGTTAAACGTTGTGCTTCGGCGACTAAATCAGCTTCATATAATGATTTCCCGACGTTATGTTTAGCGGCTGCAATAAAGGTGTTTGCAATTCCGCCACCAACAATAAGTTGATCAACAATGCCTGATAGTGATTCTAAAACCGTTAGTTTAGTTGACACCTTTGAGCCACCAACAATGGCAACCATTGGGCGGGCAGGGTTGTCTAGTGCTTTACCTAAAGCATCTAATTCGCCTACAAGTAATGGGCCAGCACAAGCAGTAGGCGCATATTTAGCCACTCCGTGTGTACTGGCTTGGGCGCGATGAGCGGTACCAAAAGCGTCCATAACAAAAATATCACAAAGGTTTGCTAGTTTTTGTGCTAACGCATCATCATTTTTCTTTTCGCCTTTATTAAAGCGAACGTTTTCAAAAATAACTAATTCACCTGTAGCAACGTCAACACCAGATAAGTAATCAGTTACCAAACGCACAGGGAAGTTAAGCGCTGCCGCTAGGTAATCAGCGACAGGTTGCAAAGAATATTCTGTATTATATTCACCTTCAGTTGGACGACCAAGGTGTGACATTACCATTACTTTTGCACCCGCTTCTAACGCGAGTTTTATGGTGGGTAAGGCTGCGAGTAACCGTGCATCTGAGGTGATTTTTCCTTCTTGCACGGGTACGTTTAAATCTTCACGTATAAGAACGCGTTGTCCGGCTAAATTTAGATCAGTCATGTTAATAATTGACATTTTTAAGGCTCCAATAAGTTTAATCTTTTTCTAATAAATCAGTGGTTTTTAATGAAAATTCAGCTAGTAAGTCGTGAATGAATCGGTTTAACTCACCTGCCATTAAGGCGAAGTCAGCATCTAATTTAGCAACGATATCGTCACTGTCAATATCATCATTTTGCTCTTGAATAACATCGAAAAATTTAATGCGTTTAATGGCTAAATCATCACAAAGAATAAAAGACAATGATTCATCCCATTCCATTGCGGCTTTAACCATGAACTTGTCAGCATCTAAATGGGATTTAATTTCATCGCTGTCAAGATCTTGATTTTTCACCCGAATAACGGCGCCGTCATCGCCCATTGCGTTAAATTCAGCTTCCCTACCTAAGGTAAATTTTGGCCCTAAATTTTTCTTAATTAACCAGTCTGTCATGGTTTCATCGGCAGCAACGTCGGGTTCTAAGCTAGTTACTGGCAATGTTCCGAGTACTTTTCTTAGTAATGCGAGTAAATCTTCTGCTTTACCACGAGAGCTTGAATTGATAACAATAATGTTGTCTTTTGGACTAATATAGGCGTGTGTATCTGAAATACGTGAGAAAGCGCGTGGTAATAATTCGAAAGTAATGTCTTCTTTAAATTGCTCTTTTTCTTTTTTCGTTGCGCCACGGCCTTGTTCTAGCTCAAGTAAGTTGATTTTTTCTTCAACCATATCTTTGATCACAGAAGCGGGTAATATTTTTTCTTCTTTACGCGCACAAATTAAGAAGTTGTCGTTGGCACAATGAACACTTGAGTCGCCGTGTTTTCCTAGGGCATTCACCCAACCAAAATGCGCTACTTCAGTAGAGCCACAGGGGGTAAAAAGATGTTCGCAAAGGTGTTTTTCTAACGTTTCTTCTGACCATTCAAAGGGTCGAGTGAAAGCGAAAAAGTATAGGTTCTTAAACCACATAAATTGCATCCTAGGCATTGATAGCTTTTGTAAGCTGTTTTTAAAAAAGCCATGATACCTGAAAAGTGGTTACTCAAACAACTTCAATCAGCGAAGAAAAACATTGTTAAGACATGTTCTTTAGGTGTTATTGGTAGCGCATATCTGGAAACTCAGTATGATAATTTAAGCCACGGTCATTTTTATTTTTCACTTGAATACTACTGTTGAGGGTATCAATGGGCCTTAGTAATAGCTATGCTTTTTTTATTAGGATGTAAGTCAAAAGCTATAAATATCAGTATCTTGTTCTTGTTTTAATTGTAAGCTACAGATTGTTTTTTAGCAAATTTTACGCTAGGTTTAACTTGTTTAGAAAATTAATTATCTAAACATTAGAGTAAAAGTGTAAATATCTCACTTTGTCATATTCATGTAATATAACAGTAATAGCATAGCAATCAGTCAGACACTTTAGAACTTGTTATTAATTGAATATAACAAAACACTTTATTTATAAAAAATATTATAGGGCTTTAAAACATGAAACTAGTTAAAAACACGCTTGCATTAACAATCTGCTCAATTATAACGTTACCAACATTCGCCGCTGATGTTGATGTTTACGGTCGCGCTGATGTTTCTGTGCAATCCTCAGATGCAGGCGAAGGTAGCTTTACTGAAGTTAAAAGTAACGCTTCACGTATTGGCCTTAAAGGTACTCACAAGTTAAATGATGACTTAGAAGTTGTCTATAAAGCAGAGTTTCAAGTAGACCTTGATGGCGATAGCGCAAAAGGTGATAGCATTACAGATAGAAGTCAATACGTAGGCTTAAAGGGCGGTTTTGGTGAAGTGTTATTGGGTAAAAACGACACTATGTTAAAACAATCACAAGGTAAAGTAGACTTATTCAGTGATTTAAATGGTGATATTAAAAATTTATGGAAAGGTGAGAACCGTATGGCCGACACCATTTCTTATAAATCACCTAAATTTAGCGACATCAGTGTAGGCGTAACCTATATTGCTGAAGATGCTATAGATGCAGAAGATGCAATCTCAGTAGCCGTATTTTACGGTGATAAAAAACTGAAAAAATCAAAAATATATGCAGCAGTTGCCATGGATTCAGAAGTAAAAGGCTATGACACTACTCGTGCAACAGTTCAGGGTAAAGTAGCAGGCGTTACTTTAGGTGCTATTTACCATACACAAGAAAAAAGTGTTGATGGTAGCGCTGAAATGGATGGTTTCTTGGTTTCTGCTAAATACAAAATCGATAAAGTGACTCTTAAAGGTCAATATCAAACAGCAGATTATGATGGCGGCGATAGTAAATCAGGTGTTACGGTTGGTGCTGATTATTCTTTAGCAAAAAGCACAAAGTTATATGCCTTTTACACTAGCTTTGATATGGACACAGGTGCTGACGAAGATTACTTAGCTGCTGGTATTCAATATAAATTCTAATGAATTTGGTTAGAACTATCTAGTAATACTAATTATAAAAGCACCATTCATTAAGTTTGGTGCTTTTTCTTTTTATAATATTTATTTTTCTAAATGTTCAATAGGACCCAATGTAATGATTCAATCAATAAATGTTTCTTTAACCCAATTAGCAAATAAGGTTAACTCTATTTTTTTTTCCATATTTTCATGTTGAATTAAATAGTACCGATCATTGGTATTGAGTTCTTTATCAAATAATTTTGCTAACAGCTTCTCACTAAACCAGGCTTTACTCAACGGTAAAGGTACCAACGCTATTCCCATGCCCTGTTGTGCTGCTTTAACTACACCATACATACTGTCGAATTGTATAATTTGCTTTGGTTCAAAATCATCTACACCTACGTTATCTGCCCATTGATGCCAAGACCAAGGGCGAGATCTATGTAAAATTAAAGGTGTATTTTTCAATGCGCCATACCCTGAGTTTTTAAGTTTTTTATACAGCTTTTTATTACAGGAAGGTGCATATCGAACAGGAAATAGTTCATGGACAATACTTGCGTTTGGCTTGCCATTAGCAAGCACTATTGATAAATCTGCAAGCTGAGAGGGTTCCGTTCCCGACTTTACTGTTTCAAGTTGAAGATTAATCGTTGGATTTTTTTCAGACCATTCGTTTAAGTGAGGGATAAACAATTCGCTAGCAAAAAATTCAGGCAAACTTATTACAATTGTTTTGTTTTGTTGGTTGTGGGTAAATTCCGAAATGGTGGATTCTAACTGGTTAATTATTGGTTGTATTGACATATAGAATTGCTTACCCGCACTCGTGAGGTCAATAGAACGTGTACCGCGCTTAAATAGTACAAAACCCAACTGTTGTTCTAGCTGTTTTATCTGGTGGCTAACCGCTGAGGGTGTTAAAAATAGTTGTGCCGCGGCATGTTTAAAGCTTAAACATTTAGAGGCAACACAAAATGAACGTAAACCACGTATAGGAGTTTGAATAGGCATAAGTAATGTACTTTTTAATGGAAATAGTATTGCTTAAATGTTTTTAAAGCAATTATTAGACCACTAATTAACCCATTGATTTAACATAGTAAAATTAAAACCTATATAGGTTTTAATTTTTTATTTGCACTGTTTTAGCTCGCTTGTACTAAAAAAATATTGAAATAGGTGAAATTAGAAATAAAAAAAAGGACATCAAGTGATGTCCTAAAATAAAACAAAAGAAAACAAGTCGTTTTTAATCATGGGGAGACTTCAAAACAAGTTCATCTTAAATGTATGTATTGATACCGACAAACTATAATTATTCACTCAATAGGTGAATTAATTTCACTCGATAAAATGAGGTATTCAATTTTAATTACTATATTAAATTTAACTTTCAACTAAAGCTGATTCTTCTATAAAGGAGCTTTTAATGATGTTTTTTTCGCCTACTTTATGTTCATTAATTAAAACACCTAATTCAGATTTACATGACCCACAATTAGTCCCACATTGTAGAGTGGCACCTAATTTCTCAACTGAACCACATCCTCGTTCAATAGCACTAATAATTTCTTTTTCACCTACATTAAAGCAACTACAGATTTTCTTACCTTTAGCGAACTCTTCACTTGAGGTGCCAGATAATAGTGATTGAATATCATTATCTGGTAAACTTGTTTGGCTGAAAATATGTTCAAGCCATGCGCTTTCGATAGTTGGATCTGTTACTGAGCTGTAGCATAAAAAAACTAATTTACCCGCTTGTAAACAAATAAGGTAACAGGTGTTGTCTTGGATAAATTGCATCCATTCACCCGAGATCTGTGTGGTTGTTTGACACCAATTTAGCATATCAGTATTAACGTCAGTGTTAGCAAAGTAAAAGCTCATACCATAAGGTGTTCGTGCTTTGCTCCAAAATTCGTTATTTATTTGGGTTTGAACAATAAACTCATCACTAATATGCAGTTGTCCAAATTGTTTAAATGATGTTTTACTTAAGCCGATTGCACCGTGTTTTACTTCAGGTTGCCCAGAAATTGGGTCGGAAATACTTGCATATAAATTACTGACGTTTGCGCTAGAAGCAAATTGTTTATTCCAATGAATAGGCATAAAACATTCATTAGTTCTTTGATTTTTATCTAATTTGGCATGAACTGTTACTTGCCCAGTACTCGATGAAATATTGACTATTTCATCATCAACTATACTTAATAGTGAAGCATCAGCTGGATTAATATAGAGATAACATTTATCAGTATGCGCCGTGAGTTGCGACGCTTTACCTGTTCGGGACATGGTATGCCATTGATCTCTTAAACGACCGCTATTTAATCGAAAGGGAAACTCGGTTGATGTTTTTTGTGTTGGCTCTTTAGGTGTAATAGGAAAAAACAACGCCTTACCTGATGGAGTAGAAAATTTACCGTCTATGTAAAGCCGTTTTTTACCTTCAGGGTAAATCTCGTTAACTGGCCACTGTACTGGTTTTAAACGGTCATATTGTGTTGGGGTAATCGTAGAAAAGGCAGAAATATCAAATAAGCGTTGCCCATTATTTTCAAAACCGGACAATTGCGCAAATTCTTTAAAAACCTCACTGACGTGTAAATAATCAAACCCTGAAAAACCCATTGCTTTGGCGACATCGGCGATAATTTTCCAGTCATGCTTTGCTTGGCCATTGGGCGCTATTGCATTAGTTTGACGTGATATTCTACGTTCTGAGTTAGTCACTGTGCCATTTTTTTCTAACCATGGCGTAGCGGGTAATTTGACATCGGCAAGGTCCAAGGTATCATTATTTTCAGCGCAGTCAGAGACGACCACAAACTCACATTTTTTTAATGCTCGGGCTATTTTTTTACGATCGGGCAAGCTTACCATGGGATTAGTTGCGACTATCCAAACCGCTTTTATTTTACCCTCATCCATGGCGTCAAATAGGTCAATGGCTTTGTAACCTGCTTTGTCGGCTATGGTGGGTGATTGCCAAAAGCGTTGTACTGTTGAACGATGTTCTGGGTTTTCAATATCCATATGTGAGGCTAACTGGTTAGATAAACCGCCAACTTCTCTGCCTCCCATGGCATTGGGTTGACCTGTAATAGAAAAAGGCCCACAGCCGTCTTTGGCAAGTTTTCCTGTGGCCAAGTGGCAATTAATTATACTTTGGCACTTATCAACGCCTGAAGTTGATTGGTTGATGCCCATTGAGTAAAAAGTAATTACCTTTTCAGTTTGTGCAAACAGTTGATAGACGCTTTCAATAGCTTGTTGATCAATATCGCAATAGGCCGCTACTTCAGCTATTGACCAATTGCTTGCTTCTGTGGATGCCTGTTCAAAACCTTGAGTATGGCGTTCTATATAGTCTAGATCTAATCCGTCATTATGACTTAAATAATTCAACAGGCCGTTAAAAAATGCCGCGTCGGTGCCTGGTTTTACCGGCAAAAAATAATCAGCGATTTGACAGGTTGCCGTTTTACGTGGGTCAATCACCACGACTTTCATATTGGGATTACGCTTTTTAGCCCGTTCAATACGCTGAAATAATACTGGATGCGTCCAAGCGGCATTAGAGCCGGTAATGAGCAATAGTTCAGTACTGTCTAAATCTTCATAACTACAGGGAACAACGTCTTCACCAAAGCTACGTTTATAAGCAGCCACTGCTGAAGACATACAAAGGCGTGAATTGGTATCAATGTTGGCAGAGCCGATATAACCTTTCATTAATTTATTAGCGAGGTAATAATCTTCAGTCAGTATTTGTCCAGACACATAAAAAGCAACAGAATCAGGGCCATGATCTTTGATGATTTGTGAAAATTTATCAGCTACATGCTTTGTTGCTGTAGACCAATCAACCGTTAGGTTATTTATTTGTGGTTCAAGCAGGCGGTTGGTTAAATCTGTTGTTGCCAATAAATTAGTGCCTTTAACGCACAGTTGTCCAAAATTGGCTGGGTGCTCTATTGTGCCAACTAATGCCGTGGGCTTGCCATTTTCAACTGTAATGTCAATACCGCAACCTACACCACAGTATGCGCAAGTCGATTGAACAATATGTGACGATTGAGAATAACTCATAAAATGTACCTTTAATACAGAGAGTGAAACAGAGAATGATGCTACGTACAGCCCGCTTTATATGGGTTGTTTTAATTGTTTTATTTATATTTATTTATTTTGATATTTTTTTAGAAGACACTTTCACAAAGGTCTTTTTTTATGTCAACAACTCGGGTTTTAAACTCTGTGTCAGCAACATTTTTTAATAAAGCGGCACAACCACCACATCCCGTACTTGCTTTAGTGCTGATTATAACCGCATCAATAGTAGATGCGCCGTGGTTAATTGAGTTAATAATATCGGCTTTAGTTACATTGTTGCATGCACAAATAATGGCTGTATCGGGTAACGCGTCAGTACTTAAATAAGGCTTTTCGCCAGACGTTGGCAATATCAGTGCTGCTGGTGATTTAGGTAAATCTATCGCATTAAGCATGTATTGTAGTAATGAATCATAATCACTGGTATCACCAATTAATACCGCGCCAAGCATTTTACGTTTGTCACTAGAGATAACAATTTTCTTGTAAATACCTTTAGGTTGGTTTTCATAGGTATAAGTTAACGCACCAGGTGTTTTTGCATGTGCATCACCTATCGAACCTACTTCAACGCCCATGAGTTTTAATTTGGTACTCATATCGGCACCAGTAAATGATTCTTGTGCGCCCATAATATGTTTTGCGGCTACTTTGGCCATGCTGTAACCCGGGGCAACTAAACCAAAGATAAAGTTGTTCCAAAGGGCACATTCACCAATGGCATAGATATTTTCATCAGACGTTTGGCATTGGTTATTAATAACAATACCACCGCGCTCACCTAAGGCTAAATCGAAAGATCGTGCAAGGTTATCGTAAGGACGAATACCTGCTGAGAATAAAATAAGATCTGTCTCTAATACGGTATGATCACTAAAACACAGTTTGTAGCGGCATTTGTTGCCGTCTTCAATAACGCTGGTTGCTTTTGATGTATGTACCTCTACACCAAGTGCTTCAATTTTATCTTTTAATAATCGTCCGCCACCCGCATCAATTTGAACCCCCATTAATTGTGGCGCAAATTCAACGACATGAGTTTTTAAACCTAAGTGGGTTAGGGCATTTGCCGCTTCAAGACCGAGTAAACCACCGCCGATAACAACACCCACTTTACTGACATTGGCACTGGCTTGAATAGCGTCTAAATCATCGATGGTGCGATACACTAAACAATGCTCGCGATCTTTTCCTGGAATAGGAGGAACAAAAGGATAAGAGCCTGTTGCTAAGATAAGTTTGTCGTAATCGATGACTTGACCACTTTCTGTGACAACATTTTTATTTGCCCGATCAATATCAACTACTTTGGCATTAGTCTGGAAATTTATATCCCAATCTTGGTAGGTTTTCTCGTCAGTCATTGCTAAGTCTTGGGCTGTTTTGCCGCTGAAGTATTCTGAAAGATGAACGCGATCATAAGCAAGACGAGATTCAGCTGACAAAACGGTTATCTCAATTGCTTGGTTAGCTGTTCGTAATTGAGTTAATTGCTCAACAAAATGGTGACCCACCATACCGTTACCGACAACAACAACTTTATGTTTTTTTATTAATTGTTGATTATTTGAGATCATTTTTACCTGCTTCAACATTGATATGGTTTTACAATTTTGATAACGCTCAGCTAACGTGCTGAGGCGTTACCGTTATCGGGGGTGTTTGGTAAGCTAAAATTTAGCACTAACCCAAAGCCATACTTTATCTGTGTCAACTTTACCGGCGTCAGCATCACCCGCTGAATAAGCTGCGTATTTTATGCCAGCTTTATAATTCTTGGCAAATTTCTTCGCGTAAACAGCATTAATCTCACTACCTAAGTCATCAACTGTTGCGGTTGATTCGTCAGCAGAGTAGTCATGATATGCTACTGTCCAGCCACCTCCTAACGCTTTACCAGAAATAACAGCATAAAGGTCTACTAAGCCCTCTGGAGGCGTACCTAAAAATTGGTCAGCCCAACCGTTGAATTTATGTAATGTTGCTAGCGGTGTTGAAAAACCATACATTCCATCATCACTACCAAGAATTTCACCACCTAATTTAACCGTTACTTTATCAAAGCTGTAACCACCTTCAAGAGCCATATAGGTTACAGAATAGTCAGCTGCAGCACTATCTGAGTCTTGAGTGGCAAATTCAGCATAGTATGAAAACTTGTCTTTTTTACCTTTAAAACTCAATCCAAACGTATCTAAACCGTTTGATGTTCCATCATCTTCTTCTAATAAGTAACTGTATGCGGTGAATTGTCCATAACTTGTTTTATAGCCAAGGTTTAGTAAATGATCTTTTGAGTCAAGATCTTTAACTTCGCCAAAAATACGATTACGTTTTGTAATGTAACTATAGCTGCCTTTTAAACTGTCTGATGCTTGATAACCTATTGTTACGGCATCAAATGTTTGTCTATCTTGACGCCAGCCTACATGGCCGACATAACGATGGTTATCTAAGGTAAGTACTTGACGACCCAATTTAGCAATAACTTTACCTTGCTTGTACTGCACAAAAGCTTGGTCTAATTCAGTTGTTTCTGGATCAGCAATAACTGAATATATCCCATTGTTGCCAACGGCATCATTATAGTCGTCAACACCGGCTATTTGGCGTGAGTCTTCAAATTCAACAACACCTGTAAAGCCATTATAGCTAGCACTAGTGTAATTTAATCGTGTTCTTAATGTTAATGCTGACGCATCTTTTTTGGTATTGTCTTGATCAACGGCTTCATAACGTAAGTTTAAATCGAGAGTAGTTTTAGCATCGGTTTCAGCGGCAGTCGCGTTAGCTGAAACACCCGCACTTGCTAATAAAATCAATGCGGTAATTTTTGAAAGTTTATGTACTGATTGCATGTTTTTGCCCTTAAGTTTTTATTAAAATATGTTTTTATTTTTCAAATTTGGTTTTATTTTTTGAGATGAACTAAGCAACGCTAGTTGCTTTTTGTTCGTCTTCTTTATTGGTTTTAGTTGTTGGTATTACTTCCACTTTTCGCTGTTTTTCATATAAGAATTTTAAAACAGCAGAACGAAGACGGTTATATTCAGGATCTTCTGCTAACGCTAAACGATTTCTTGGATGTGGTAAGTTAACGTCTAAAATCTCACCTATTGTTGCTTCTGGCCCATTGGTCATCATGACAATGCGGTCAGATAACAAAACTGCTTCATCAACATCATGGGTGATCATAATGACGGTGTTGTTTAATTCTTTTTGGATCTCCATCAACGAGTCTTGCATATGTGCACGTGTTAACGCATCAAGTGCACCAAAGGGTTCATCCATTAGTAATACTTCTGGTTGCATTGCTAATGCTCGCGCAATACCAACACGTTGTTTCATACCACCTGATATTTCATCAGGGCGTTTATGCATAGCGTGATCCATATGTACTAATTTTAAATTGTGTTCAATCCACTCTTTTTTCTCAGCCTTTGACATTGTTTTGCTAAAGACTTGATCCACAGCAAGTTCAACATTTTGGTAAGACGTTAACCAGGGTAATAATGAATGGTTTTGAAAGACTACAGCGCGTTCAGGACCGGGTTCATTCACTTCTTTATTTTTTAGTAATACACCACCATTAGTGGCTTGGTATATACCTGCAACAATATTTAATACGGTTGATTTACCACAGCCTGAATGGCCGATAAGTGAAATGAATTCACCTTTTTTTATCTGAATATCAACATCTTTTAGCGCGGTAAAGCTACCCGACGGTGTCGGAAACGCCATATCAATGTGACTAATTTTTAAAAAATGCTCTTCTGGGTTAGTTGTCGTAGTAATAGTCATAATAATTTCCTTAAACGCTTGCGCTTGATTTATCCCAAGATACTTTTTGTTGTAGCATCAGCATGATTCTGTCTAATAAGAATCCGATAAAACCAATTACCAGTACAGCTGCCATGATGCGTGCTAGAGAGTCTGAGCTACCATTTTGGAATTCATCCCAAACAAATTTTCCTAAACCCGGGTTTTGTGCCAGCATTTCAGCAGCAATTAATACCATCCAAGCCACACTAAACGATAACCTCATGCCGGTAAAAATCATTGGTATAGATGCAGGTAATACAATTTTCCTAATGTGCGTTAATGTCGGTAGACGTAATACTTTGCTAACATTGAGTAAATCGCTGTTGATTGAAGAAACACCGATCGAAGTATTGATAACCATTGGCCACAAGCTACATAAGCTTACTGTGATCAGTGATGTGATAAATGATTTAGATACTAAGGGGTCGTCTGATACATAAAGCGCACTAACTATCATGGTTACAAGTGGTAGCCATGCCAGTGGTGAAACGGGTTTAAATATTTGTACTATTGGGTTTAATGCCGAATTTAACTTAGCACTTAAGCCCATCCATATGCCCAGCGGTATGGCAATAAACGCGGCAACTAAAAAACCACTGGTTACGGTAATTAAACTGGTAAATATTTGGTCAACAAAGGTTTCTTTACCTGTATATGCTCTTATTTTAACGACGTAATCTGGATTTTTTTCAAGCTTCTTAGCGTTGCGAATATCTTGCCTTACATAGAAAGCTACCGCTTTTTGTCTTTCCGCAATATGTTCGTCGTAAAGTACAGAAAATTGTTTAACAACTACATTAGGTCCTGGAAACTCCCCTAAAGAGGTATGGATACTTTTTGCCGTTATCGACCATAATGCGACAAAGATAGCGATACCGATAATGGGTAAAATTAGTGTATTTGTCACTTTACTGAATACATCTTTTAAGATTTTTATCATTTTCTCATTGACCGTTAAACGATTGATTGTTGCGGTTGTTAAACTCATTTTACGTCCTCTTAATACTTGCTTTAAGTCTTGTTTCGAACCATGAGGTTAGCCATGGTTCGAATGTGAGTTACTTAAAGTTTGTCACCTTGTTTAAGACCAATTTTAAATTTTTCTAAGTAAGCATTTGGCTTGCTACCATCATAAAAAATGTCGTCGATAAAGTGTTGTTGAGGTGGTTTGTAACCTGTCTCAGTAGCGAAGTTAGGAAATTCATTTGTAGGAATTAATTTATCAGCAATTAAAGACTTAGCCGCTTTTTCATAAATGTCAGGACGGTAAACTTTTGCAGCAAGATCTTTGTACCACTGGTCACTCTTATCATCGCTAATTTGTCCCCAACGACGCATTTGTGTTAAGTACCAAATCGCATCAGAGTAGTAAGGGTAAGTGGCGTTGTAACGGAAGAATACGTTAAAGTCAGGTACTGCGCGTTTGTCACCTTTCTCGTATTCAAAGGTACCCGTCATAGAGTTCGCAATTACATCGTAATCGGCACCAACATAGTTAGATTGGGACAATATTTTAACGGCAGCAGGGCGGTTGGCATTGTTGTTATCATCTAACCACTTTGCCGCTCGAATTAATGCACGTGTTAAACGGATAGTGGTATTAGGATATTTTTTAGCGAACTCTTCAGTGATACCAAACACTTTTTCTGGGTTGTTTTTCCAGATTTCGTAATCAGTCACAACAGGCACACCGATATTTTTGAATACCGCTTGTTGGTTCCAGGGTTCACCAACACAGTAACCGTGAATAGTACCGGCTTCCATTGTTGATGGCATTTGCGGTGGCGGTGTTACAGAAAGCAACGCTTGGGCATCAATTTGACCTGAGGTGTCACCTTTATGAGGTGCGTAATAACCTGGGTGAATACCACCGGCAGCTAACCAATAACGTAATTCATAGTTGTGCGTTGACACGGGAAACACCATACCCATTTTAAACGGTTTACCTTCATCATTAAGTTGCTTGATAACAGGTACTAATGAATCTGCTTTAATAGGGTGTACGGGTCTACCATCAGCCATTTTAGGAATGTTTGGTTTCATTTTTTCCCAAATACTGTTTGATACAGTAATGGCGTTACCGTTTAAATCCATTGAGAAGGGGGTGATGATGTTTGCTTTAGTACCATAACCCATGGTTGCAGCAATAGGTTGGCCAGCAAGCATGTGTGCACCATCTAAGCTGCCATCGATAACACCATTTAAGAGTACTTTCCAGTTTGCTTGTGCTTCTATGGTTACGTATAAACCTTCGTCTTCAAAGTAGCCATTTTCATAAGCGATAGCAATGGGTGCCATGTCAGTTAGCTTTATAAAACCAAATTTTAGCTCTTCTTTTTCTGGCTCGCCTAACTCAGCCGCTTGTAAAGGTAAGGTTAGTAGTGCCCCAGAGATACATATACCAGCAATAACCGCATGGCATAATTTCTTATATTCATTTTTTAAACGTACTTTCAACATACTTTTCTCCAAATAAAAAAGCCCACAGCACTTCGGGTACAATCCGAGTGCTGTGGGCTACAATGCCAAACTAATAATGACTACGTCGTTGCAGTGCGATTAGTTTTAACGAAATAATTTTTAGTAGGTTTTTACTTCTCTGTTGAGAGTTAAGACAACCACTGTTGACTGCATTAACGTAAAAACTCTATTTACTCTAAAGCACATACAATGCCAAAAATATTTTATTGTTTTAAATCAGCGTTTTAATATTTATTTTAGTGTGGTTTTTTATTTAAATATATTAGTTTGAATCAATAAAGGGAAACATTTGCACTAGTTTGGTGTATCTAATTACTATAAGTGATGTGCAATTTTAGCTCGTGCTTTCTCTAGACGTGTTATCTCAATAGAATTAATGACAGTTTGATAAATATCTTTTTTGTAGATAGCGGCGAGATCTAAGTTAGCGTGTTGTTCTGCGCTAATGTGTCCGTATTCTTGCATTAAATTAGCAATATTCTCACCACAATGATGTGCAGGTTTGTTGAACGCTGGATCACCCAAGGTAGAAAACTGATTATAAGTGGGTACTTTACGCGGTGTTTTATTGTTAAACGTTAAGCAACTGCCTAATAATGAAGGGGCTATTACATCCATATGCGTGTCTAGATACTTTGCGCGACTCAATAACCTTGCTGCTTCAAATCGGTTGGGAACATTTTCAAGCCACTGGCAGGCTTCATATAAGGCGGAGACTAAAGCAAATGTTGTTTGTGGGTGCTTTAGCTGCCAGTCTGACATCAAGCCTAAAACTTTTTCAGGTGAATCTTGCCATAAGTCTGATGAGGTTACGCCTGTTACGCCTACGCCTTCACGAACCGCTTTAGCATTCCATGGGCCCCCTACGCAAAAGCCATCAAGATCGCCCGACTGCATTGATGGCACCATGTCTGAAGGGGGAACAAATAACAAGTTAATATCTGTCAATGCAATATTGCTTCTTCTAAGCCATTCAAGTAATTGATAATAGTGACAGCTGTAAGGAAAAACTACAGCAAAGGTTAGCTTATCCGCTTCTTTTTTACGTTCATCAATTTCATGTTGAAGAATTTCTGCCGAAAAGGGCATGCTGATTTCAATACTATTTTGTTGTGATAATATTTTTTGATAGAGCTCGCTTGATAAGGTTATGCCATTGCCATTGCGGCTCAATATCATTGGAGAAATCACCTGAGACTTTTCACCGTACAAACCTAGATTACTGGCTATAGGCATTGGGGCTAACATTTGAGCCGCATCAATAATACCTGAATGAAGTTTATCCCTTAAAGTCGCCCAAGAATTTTGTTTGGTTAAGGTGACATTAAGCCCCCATCTTTCAAACAAACCCATTTCATAGGCAACAACCACAGGGGCACTGTCCGTTAATGGCATAAAACCAAGTGTTATATTTTTCTTTTCGACATTAAACATGATTTGTATTCTCTAAGGCTCTTTACAGTTATATAAAGTTCTCTGAAATTTATAAAGTACGATAAATTTTTCTAAAAAATGCTGGCAACTGATAGAATATTCTTTGCCACATCGTCCATTTTCTGACTGTTGTCCATCGCGATTTTTCGAATGAAATGATACGCATCAGTTTCTGAAAGTTGTTTTGTGTCCATTAACCAACGTTTAGCTTGTTCGATGTTTTTTTGACTTGATAGCTTTTGCTTAGTCTCAGCCAATTCTTGTTTCAAGCCTTGAAAAAGCCTAAATCTAGCAATAGCTACATCTACGATAGACTTGACTCTTTCTTGGTTAACTTCGCCAACAACATAAGCACTAACGCCAGATTTAACCATCTGATTAATAGTGGTGTTAGTATTTTGTTGTTCAGAAAATACTACGATAGGTTTAGGAGAAAATTGAGAAATTTGATTGAGATTTTCAAGCATATCTCTATCGGGTGATTCGATATCTATGATGATGACATCAGGGTTTAATTGCTCAACCTCTTTTAACAAAGGAACACCTGAACGTGCAATATGGTAGATGTCATAGTCGGTATTAGTGAGTATGCCGATCAGTGCTTTTGCTTTTACGTGATTGTTCTCTGCAAGTAATACTTTCAACTTTGCTGCATTACTTTGAATAGGATTATTTTTAGATAATGACAAAATGTTTTTTTCAACTTATTCAAATTAAACTAAATAATAAGGTATGTTGAAAATGCAGCAGTATTCATGCCAGAGTACTAAGTTCTTTATTATCAATGGATTAATTATTTTTTTAGTGGTTTTATCTTTTCTTTGTTAGTTTATGATGCAAGGGTGCCCCAAAATAACATAGTCAAGTGGTGTGGCTATTGATCACCGCCACTTAAGTTGAGAATTCACGGCAATATGAGAATTTATTTTGGAATTTGTTGTCTATATCCAATGTTCTATATATGTCAGCATATACAGGTTGATACTAGTCACACGGAATCGTAGTTAGTAGAAATGCTTATGTGTGGTTCCCAGTTTATTTTGAAATTTAATCCGGCAGCATAAAACTCGTCATACCTATTTGTTATGTTGTGTGATAAATATCTGTAATGTCAGCATACCCCCTTTATTACATAATAAGAATTTGACAGGAAAATTATAACAAATGCATTATTCTTATTTATTCAATTCATCACAGAAAATAAGCTGCTCAGCCACCATTGCTGCTAGTCATTTTTAAATTATTAACCGTCACATTGTGCGCATTCCTGACATAAAAAAGATCACTGATAAATATTAATAATTTAAACTTTTTTGGAATGATTACGAAGGGCTGTAGCTGCCATATTGCTGACCTAAATTAGTCATCAAAATTAGGCTGCTTTATCTTCACTTTGATACGATAGCGGACGTCCCCCGCAGATATAAATATGCATTGTTTGGCTATAAATATTGCCAATTAATCGGATAGCATGACTGGCAAAAATGCCACCATTGCAGACACCTTACTACCTTTTACTATTTTTTTTAGTAATTACTAATATTTTTAGTAAATAGTAGTAATAGACGATATTTAAGCATTGCCCCTTAGAGGTCATTAGACGTTTAATTACCTTCACCTCCCAAGTCACCCAAAATGTTGAGCTGATAACGCAGCAACCACCAATTGAATTGACGTTAGGTAAAGCGATCTTAGACTCCCTTCAAGTGCCAGTTACTTAGGCCAAGTATTACGAGCGTTGGTTTAATGAATATCTTTGATGAAGTACCTGAAGTCTTTTTACACCGAGATGTCGTCGACTTTCGTAAATCAATTAATGGATTAGTTGGCATTGTCGAAGATGCAATTGAATAGGCTTCAACATCTTCTTTCAAATCATGGCGCGTTAAGTGGTAAATATTTTATAGCCATTCATTTTTCAAACTACCAAAGAACCGTTCAACAAGGGCATTACCCCAGCACGATCCACTACCACTCATAGAAGCGATAATATTGTTATCCTGCGCTGTTTCTGAAAACGGTGGCTCGTTAATGTCTACCCATAAAATTGTACTTTATTAAGATAAAAGCGTTCCTTTTTGGTGCGTCACCTAATTTAGGTTGTGCAACAACATATTTTCCCTCTCAATAAATCGTAACAAAACTCCATTTAATATATTTAAATCAATAACTTACATTGTTGGCATTTTATTTGCATTTTCTATGATTAGTTAAAGCACTAAACATAGATGATTTTCCTCCATAAAAATTAAGGAAGTAAGATGAATAAACTTGATGTAACCGAAGCTATATTTTCCATAAAAAAAGAGAAAAATTTAACATGGCAAGGTATTGCAGATGCTATTGGTATGTCTGTTGTTTGGACCACTTCAGCCTGTTTAGGTATGAATAGTTTTCCTGAAAAAGAAGCTGAGAAATTAGTCAGCCACCTAAATTTACCCCCAGAGGCTAAGCCAGTCCTGATGGAATACCCAACAAAAGAGTGGGATAAATCAGTACCGCAAGATCCACTAGTTTATCGATTGTATGAAGTGGTTGGTGTCTATGGCGATACCTTAAAGGAGGTCATCCAAGAAAAATTTGGTGATGGGATCATGAGTGCGATTGATTTCTCCATGGATGTTCAAAAAGAAAAAAACCCTAAAGGCGACCGCGTAATTTTAACCTTAAATGGTAAATTTTTGCCTTATAAATCATGGTGATCCTTTTTGGTGCGATTGTTAAACACCGTAGTACAAAACCAACCTGAAATCACATCATAAATCACAACGAAATACAGTATAACAATAAAAAACAAATACTTACCTTGTTGGCACTTAGTTTGCTAAATGAGGTAAGTAATAAAAAATCCCAAAAACTTTAACAGAGAGATCTTTATGGCTTATATAGAACCCAGTGAATTTGTTACCAAAATGGTAGATGCAGGTGAACAAAAAGTTTACATGTCGACCAAAGATACCCTTATCCGCGCTTTTATGGCGGGTGCTATTTTAGGTTTAGCCGCAATATTTGCTATCACCGTGGCAACCAAAACAGGTAGTCCCATTTTAGGCGCTTGTCTTTTCCCTGTTGGCTTTATCATGCTTTATTTAATGAAGTTTGACTTACTAACCGGTGTATTCACACTTGTTCCATTAGCGTTGCTTGATAAACGATCCGGTGTAACCACTAGCGGAGTATTAAGGAATTGGGGACTTGTATTTATTGGTAACTTTGGCGGTGCATTAACAACCGCATTTCTAATGTCCTTTATTTTAACTTATGGTTATGCAACTGATGGTGGCGCTATAGCCACAAAAGTGGCGAGTATCGGTGAATCAAGAACCTTAGGCTACCAAGAACACGGTTTAGGTGGCTGGATTACAATATTTTTCCGCGGCATGCTTTGTAACTGGATGGTTTCAATGGGTGTTGTTGGTGCGATGATTTCAACCTCTGCTGGTGCAAAAATGGCCGCAATGTGGATGCCTGTTATGTTGTTCTTCTTCATGGGTTTTGAGCATTCAATTGTGAATATGTTTTTATTCCCATTTTCTATGATTATGGGTGGTGACTTCACCGTTTATGATTACTTAATATGGAATGAAATCCCTACTGTTTTAGGTAACCTTGCCGGTGGTTTATTATTGGTTGGCTTACCGCTATACCTAACGCATGTTAGAACATCGCCTGACAGAAAAATTGGCTAATGACTCCGTTTTCTATTAGGTTATCTATTAATAAATAACCTACTTGAATAACGAGTTAAAAAAGACTTCTTAATTTCGGTTATGAAGTCTTTTTATCTTTTTAAGTAAATGAAAACGTCAGGATATGCATCATGAGCCAACCCTTAAGTGTCAGTATTGGCAGTTCAACTAATAAAGGTGTTAAGCCCGTTAACCAAGATTTTATTGGCAGTGTTACGCCTAAAGAGCCCTTATTAAGTAGCAAGGGCATTGTACTCGCAATGGCTGACGGTATTAGTTCGAGTAAAGTGAGCCAAGTTGCCAGCGAAACCGCTATTTCAGGATTTCTCGCTGATTATTATTGCACCTCAGATTCATGGTCAGTTAAAAACTCCGCGCAAAAAGTTATTAAATCTATTAATTCATGGCTTTATGCTCAAACGCGAAATAGTCCTTACCGTTTTGATAAAGACAAAGGTTATGTTTCCACATTCAGTGCATTAGTTTTGAAATCAAATACTGCTCACCTTTTTCATTCAGGCGACACACGTATTTATCGCGTATCGGGGAAAAACCTAGAGCAACTTACCGAAGATCATCGGCGTGTCGTTTCTGCTGATGTTAGCTATTTAACCCGTGCCTTAGGCATAGACCAAGCATTCGACATTGACTATCAAAACCAACTACTTGAACAAGGTGATGTGTATATTATCGCCACCGATGGTGTTTATGAATTTTTAAAGGGCGATAAAATAGCGCACACAATTGCTAACAGCGACACCTTAACTATCGCCGCCGACTCTATTATCGAACAAGCCTTAGCCTCAGGAAGTAACGATAATCTCAGCATTCAAATAGTACGTGTTGACAACGTGCCTCAATACCAACTTGATGAAGTCCATCAACTGACCATGTTGCCATTACCGCCAAGCCTTTCACCGAGGATGCAGTTTGATGGCTATGAAATTTTACGTGAAATATACATTAGCAGCCGTAGCCATGTATTTTTAGCTCGCGATAATGACACCCAACAAACCGTTGTTATCAAAGTTCCGTCCACTGAGTTGAGAAACGATAAACAATACCTTGAACATTTTATGCTTGAAGAGTGGATAGCCAAGCGGATCAACAACGCTAATGTCGCTAAAGCGGTTATATCCAATAGAAAACGAAATTATTTATATTTAGTCACTGAATATATTGAAGGAATATCATTAAACCAGTGGATGATAGACAACCCAAAACCAAAGTTAGAACAAGTAAGAACTATTATTGAGCAAATAGCGAAAGGGCTACAAGGCTTTCATCGTCAAGAAATGATCCACCAAGATTTACGCCCAGCTAATATTATGATTGATAGTACTAATACGGTTAAAATAATTGATTTTGGCTCAACCTTTATTGCTGGTGTTACCGGCCCTGAAACCGAAGAAGCAATGCGTGGCACCATTAGGTATTCTGCACCCGAGTATTTTTTAGGTCAGCCAGGAACACAATCCTCTGATCTTTATTCTTTAGCGGTAATTACCTACCAAATGTTGTCAGGAAAATTCCCTTACTCAGCTAAAATTGCCCAAGCTAATAGCGTATCTGCTCAAAAGAAACTAACTTATCGCTCTATTATTGATGATGAGTCAGAACTACCAGCGTGGATTGATGACACCCTTGAACATGCTTTACACATGAACCCATTAAAACGCTATCCAGTACTAACCGAGTTTCTCAATGACTTGCGCCAACCAAATAAATTATTTTTAGCTAAAACAAAACCACCGTTAATTCAACGAGATCCCGTTATGTTTTGGCAAAGTATCAGTGTTATTTTATTTATTTTGTTGATAATAAAGACGGTATAAAATAATGGTAATAAAAGTGTTCTAAGCCCAGTACAGTATACGTATTCTACTATTTAGTTTACCTTTGAAGTGACATAGCTTTTGTTTACGTCAAATCAGAAATTGAGCTAAATGAAATAATTGCACTACCTGGTTTGCTACCATCCCAAGTTAAGTTAAAGTCCTGGAAAGAAAAAATATAATAAGGCGTTCAAAAGGAATCTCTGTGGGTAAAACAAACGCCGAATAATCACAAAAACTTGCAAGAGAAAGTACTGACTCCTCTTTTTTCTTACACATCTTATTCGACAGAATGATGATAAAACAGAAGCTGATGCCCAAAATATTTTAGGTTTAATTCTAGATATCCACAACTCTACGCCGAATCCTTTATTAAAATCTTCACGTACTGGTTGGTACAGCGCGGCAAGCGCCAAATTCTTTAGTGCTGAAACCTGTCAACTTAAGAATCCAGGAGCTTATAATTCAGTATGCTTTACTGAGTCAACTCTTTCAGGACTGAAAGCACATAGGGGTATGTTTGGGGCAAAATACGGATTTTCTTTCAATAGAGAATTTTTATTATCAAAAGGTACAGCACCCTGCATCAATATTCCGCATAATATTTTCAAAAAAGAAGTCATTTATAAAAATGATTCATATCCTCGTAAAGTATTTGTTTTATTACAAAAGAACTTCATCCTTATATCAATGTAATGAGTGAGTCATTTGATGCCAGCCATGAAAGAGAATGGAGACTTCACTATGACATGAAATTCTCTTGGTCCGATATCAGATTTATATTTTGCTCTGAGAGTGATTTCGAAATTTTCAGTAAAATACAAATTAATGGTCTGCCAACTTTATTTGACTTAACTTGGCTTGATCGTCTCTAGCTACAAACCTGGTCACTTTACGACCGTTATAGGTACGAAACCTAATCCAAAATGTTGTTTGATGATTGTTAGCTAATGTCTGCTCTGTGGTAAAAATTAGTGTTAAGAAAGGAAATGCGACTGGTGGCTTTGAGCTTAAACTAGCCCCACAAACAAGGGTTAAATTTTGGTTAGAATTACTTTGGATCTGATCGTGGATTCACAAAAACTTAATGACCGCTTATGGCTCAGCCTGTGTGAAAACTAATTATTGTAAGTTTTCATTATTGAGGG